>Ga0075011_10001604_pt1 | contig 12228 bp, 10 predicted proteins | sample TARM_MetaG_T_14_FD_72354 | JGI IMG/M metagenome (GOLD analysis project Ga0075011, IMG submission 72354) | Freshwater microbial communities from Pennsylvania, USA, analyzing microbe dynamics in response to fracking - TARM_MetaG_T_14 | ecosystem: Environmental > Aquatic > Freshwater > River...
GCGCATGGCTCTTGTATCCGTGCGACTGAAGCAGGTCGCATCGTTCAGTGCGAACGATACCCAGGGCCTGGCTGATCAGTCGGGGGTCGAGGATAAACTCCTGCCTGAGGGCCACCACTCTGACTCCCGCAGCCTCAATGGCGCGCATGAATTCCGTTTTCCCGCTGTCTCCCGAATAGCTGATGCACAAGGGGGCGGATAATTCCAGCCCTCCGTTCCTGAAAAATTGAACAAGGCCCTTTCCGGGCCCTCCCAATATCCTGGAAGCCATGGCTATGAACACCCGGGGCTTCATGCCGGAGACCGTTTGTGCATCAGCAGTGCGTCGATCCAGTCCGATAACTGTTCCGCCTTCCCTTTCCACGATTCCCGGTCGATCCAATCGGCCTGCAACATTTTCCTGCCGTTACGCAGGGCGTCCGCGATGGCGGCCGCAAAGGCGTCAGGCGTCTGGGCCAGGTAGAGGATTTCCCCGAATTCCATCACTCCCGGCAGCGGGGTTGTGACAACCGGGATATCCAGCGCGAGGTACTCCTTCAGCTTGAGGGGGCTGATCCCCGCAGTGGTCTCATCGACGACATAGGGAAGAATAGCCACATCGAAGGCGGCGGCATGACGAGGAAGTTCCTCGTACGGAACCGCCGGAAGGTGCCAAAAATTGCCGAACCGACTCAATTCCCCGAGAGGGACCTGCGTGTTGCCGATGAAAGCGAAGGTCCACTCCGGATGCCCTTCGACCAGCCGCGACACGAGCTCCAAGTTCATTCGGCCGTCGATCAGGCCAAAAAAGCCGACTACGGGCGAAGGAGTCGGTGCGGCCTGAGCATTCGTGTCGCGAAACGTTCGGGCCTGCCGGAAATGCGCAACATCGACTCCGTGAGTCAGCAACCGTGTCTCTCCCGTACGCGCGGGGCGCGTCTGCACAAGATATTCAGATACCGCCACGACCAGGTCGGCCTGATCGAGCAGCTTCGCCTCCATGGACCGGACGAGATCGGGAGCTTTCATGCCCGGCCAATTGGCGAAATCGTCCACGCAGTAATAGACCACCGCGCACTCGCCGAGCTTCCCGACGAAATCGGACGCGAGAGGCTGCGTTGAAAGCAGCACCGGAGAGCGCATCCCCCAGTCACGCATGGCCCCCCGGACGGCACACGCCACGCTCCAGCGGTTGAAGGCCCGTACCGGGGGAACGGTACTGAAAGGGATCATCACCGGCGAAATCACTCGCAGCCCTTCCGGCGTGTTCTGCCCATTGCCGGACGCCGTCCAGGAGGCGACCTTTTCCATCGCCCTCTTCACGTCGTAGACCGTCAGGCGCGGCAGCCTCATGCCTATGGTGTTGACCCACAGAATCCTGTTGCGGGGGAGAAAATGCTGCATGATATGCTGGCAGCTGAAAGGATGGCGCCCCCAGTCGTCGGAAAAGACGACAAAGTCCCTGCCTTCTGAGATTTTTGTCATACCAGCCCCCTATCTACCCACAGCCCTGACACGACGTCTGAGGCCCGACACGGCTGAAGAAGCACGTTGCGCTCTCTCAAGGATCGAGGCGGACGATTCCTGCGCTGGCCGCATCCTGACCGATACCGCCTGCAGTGCTGTTACCAAGGCCAGGAAGTACAACAGCACCGGAGAGTATGCCTGGGACAGGAAGACCGACGAGACACAATACCCGTAGAATCCGACTTCCAGACCTGAAGCTGTGGCCCCAAGGAAAGGGGATAGCTTGACGGGTCCCGTCGATTCCTGGAGCCTTCGCAGGCCGACGATGCTCTTGGCCAGCATCAGCAGAAATATGATCAGACCTGCAAAGCCGAGTTCCACTCCGATCTGTAGGTACGAGTTGTGGGAAACGCTCCATTTCCAGCCCCGCTCTCCCACATGAATGAGACCTTCAGCGACATTGTACTGCCCCATGCCTGCACCAATCAGTGGATTGTCGACCATGAGCCCGACCCCACGCTTCCAGAGTTCGATTCGTCCGCTCCCCGACTGGTAGTTGTAGTCGTTTTCATCGAGGATGGTGCCCATTCTCTCCCAGTACTCCGGCCCGGCAAAGCTCATGGCAACAATCCCGACAAATGCGGCGAGGACAAAGATCTTCAGCTTGTGCCGCCTTTCCCTGAGCAGGATAAACGTCAAGATGGACACAAGCGCGACAAACCCACCGCGGGAGGCGGTACTGATCACCACGACGATCATCACCCCCATGAGCACGAAACAGCACCCCTTGAGAAATGTCCCTCCGGATCTCGCAAGATAGAAGGCTAAGGGGATGAAGCAGTTCATGACATATGCGAGATCATTGGCATCATAGGTACTTGAAACGTGGAGGCGTCCTCCAACGTTGCCCAGCAGGCCCAGGACGGCAAGCAGGAAGACCGAGAGCAGCCCCGCCCAAACCATGAATCCGATGTCCCGCTCGTCCTTTATCACGTGCAGAAAAACGAAAAAGGCGAATACGTTCTTGACGTAGGTATTCACGATAAAATCCCAACTCCCCCCCGGCCAGACGCTGAAAGGCACGGTGAACAGGGCCAGACAAAGGATCATGAGAACCAGCTTCGGCTGAGGCAGGATGCGCATCTTGAAGCCGAGTTCTTTGAGGTCGAGAGTCGAGACGAGCACCAAGGCGTTCAGAACCATTGCCACGAGACCCAGACGCAGGGGCACGAGAAAGGGAAACAGTTCCTGCAGCCGGCCGATGAGGACAAAAACGAGCAGTCCCGCAGCCAGAAGAGGCACGCGCAACCCTGACCCGGCACGAAGGGGAATGCTCCCGCCTCCGCCCTGCTGGGCAACGTGAGGGGATATGGAGATCCTATGCATCGATACGTCCCAATATGTTCGCAAGCCGGGAGGCCTGATTGCGTCGCTCGAAGACGCCCGCGTCGCAGACGTACGTCCGTGCTCTGTTGAGATGGTCGTCATACAGGAGGTGCAGAGCCTTCCTGATGCCTTCGATATCGTCCGGATCCACCGCCAGCCCGCAGCCCATGGACCCAATCAAGCTTGCAGTTGCTCCGGGCTGAGCTAGGGCCAGGATGGGCCGGCCCGCGGCCATGTATTCGTATGTTTTGGCCGGTATCTGAAAGGGCTGGTTCGGTGCGAGTAGCAGCAGCACGCTCGACTCGCACATAATCTCGAGGGCACGCGTATAGCACACCTTACCCGAAATGTTCACCACATCTTCAAGCCCGTTCTGCTCAATCATCGCCCTGACCGAGGAACCTGAGGCGTTCTCCGTGTCACCGACGAAGCGGACCTCGACGTCATGGGAGGCCAAACTCCTGTCACGCATGAAGAGTGACACAGCCCGCAGGAAATTTTGCGGGTTGCGCTGCAGGTAGAATGTTCCAACGTACGCTATGGAAAACGTTTTCCCGGGCGGTGCGCACGAAACGGTGGAAAAGTCCGAGGAGTCGAATCCGTTGTGCACCACGTGGACCTGCTCCGGGTCCAGAAAGGAATGCTCGCGAAGCAGGGCGGACCGGAAAAAATCGTTCGTCGTGATGACGCAGGCAGCGCGACGCAGCATGCGGACCAGCAGGGCCTTTTCAATATCCAGGAGCCGCCGGGGCTTGAACGTCTGTTGAGCTTGCTCGTGTCCCAGGAGCCATGGATCCCTGAAGTCAATGATCATTTTTGTTCCCGTTAGTCTGGAGAGCAGAAAAGCCAGAAGGATGGAACTGTTGGGAGGGGCCGAGACCACGATGAGCGGTATGCGGTTACGCCGGACGAGATAGAGACCTCGGACCAACCCCGGCATGAGCCAATAAAGCTTGTCATCGGGAAACCAATTCAGACTGACCAGCCATCGCTTCAAACCCACATTCCCCCGGTCGCGGTCCAGATTCCTCTGCCGCCCGGCATCTTCCGGGGTCGCCGCCGTTGCCTTGCGGGCGCGAAACGCCTCGCGCACATCAATCAAGAGCTGTAGCGGGGTCCGCCAGAACTGAGTTCGTTCAACGATCACCTCGCCCAAATCCTTCAGCCGCTCCCAATCAAGGGAAGGATAATACTGCTCACGCACCGTCAAGACGAAGGGCTCCCAGCCGTGGACGGGCAGATACTTGGCGAACTTCTGCGTACGCAACGCCCCCACAGCGGCATCCGGGGGAAAATGGTACGATACGAAAAGAACTTTTCGGCTCATGACAGCAGCCCTGAACGCGGAAATTCCAAGTGGGGGTGTGTTGTTTCCGGGAAAAAACATCATCGCCGCTCCATAATGCTGTACAAATCAAAAAATGCAAAAAAAATGAAGATCATACGGACTCCCGTACATATTGTGGCTTCTCATAGCCATGTATCCTGAGCCTTTCACCTGCAACTCGTTCGATAGCATCTATATCAGATAGCGAAAGTACCTTCATGCTGTCTGGATTCATGTTCGTGACTTGCGAATTATATTGATGAATACTTCTTTTCTTTGATATCATTTCTTCTTTGATTGGGTCTTCTTCGAGAAAATCTGTGATCGTACGCATCGTATCATAAGGTCTTTCGGCAAAATCTTCGTAATAAACAGAAATATGTCTGGATAATCCGGCCCGCTGCATTTCAAACATTTCATCCGAAACCACCCACTGCCGAGCACACATTTCGATCGGGTATGTGTCGAATCGGGCTTTCCACCGCCGCATATTCGCATTCTTCCGGATTCCTGCGGATACGGCGTACCCGTTGCGGATGATATGAATGAAATAGGCCGGGCTGAAATGTCTTTCCAGGAATCCCAGCCGGGTCATGTTCGAAATGGACTTTTCCGCAAGCACAGGAGCGCGCCTATCGAACCACAGGGACCAATGCCTCTTGACCCGTCTGGCGCGCCAAGACTCTTCCTCCGGCGGGATGGACAACTGGTCCACGCATTCGCTCCACATTCTGGGCCACCCCAGGTATTCGGGCACGGGAAGTGTGTCGGTGAGCAAGGACCCCTCGTTGGGCATGCCCCCTATGCGCGGGTGGTCGCGCAGGAGAGAAGCCAGGATAGTTGTGCCGGAATCGTAGCACCCGACGACAAAAACCCATTTCTCGGGCGAAAGCTCCCTGCCGAAAAAAGACAGGCACTTGAGCAAGTGACGATTCATGGCCAGCGCAAGGAGGACGTTACGCGGTAGGTCTCGGGAAATTGAAAAGTGCTCCATAAACATATGTGCTTCTCCGTTCACTCCGGCACGCCGTCCGGGTGATGGTTATTCTTCAATTGCGGCGCGGATCCCATGTCGCGTAGGCTTGCCCTGCGACAAGGCGGACAAGTCCGACCAACGCGGCCAGATGAAGCATGATAAACATCGAAAGGACCCGCAGCAGGCCCGTGTCACGTCTCCAACCGGCCAGAGCGAACGCATGGAAAGACAATTGCAGCAGCAGTGCCGCTTGGTATACCCAACCTACGTCCCACAACACCACGTTGGAGACGAACAGCGCTCCCATGAACGGCAGGGTCAGCCAGCGCAACACCTTGTGGGACATGAGAGCCCAGAAATACCCCTTCCGTCCTGCAGTCAGAATTCCGCCCGCCTGGGTAAGGACGATGAGCCAAGACTGCGCCATGATACGCGTCTGACGCCTCAACTCGCCTTCTACGTCGCCGTCCAGGATCTCTGAACACTGGGCCTCCTGGTCTTGGATGGCTCGAAACCCTCTGCGCACCACCTGCATCGGATGCAGAAGGTCATTGATGTATTCGGGCGGGAGCGGCTCGTAGAGTTCCCGGCGCAGGGCGTAGATGGCACCGTCGGCCCCGACGATGGATACCGTCGCGCTCTCCATCTCCTTGATGAAATCTTCGTAGCGGCGGTATGCTCCTCCAGTGTTTTCAGCGCGCCCGCTGCCGTCCAAATACTGCGACCGGCCGCTGACGAGACCGACCTCGCGTGAAGCGAAGTGCGAGACAAGCCGGCGCACGGCGTCAGGCTCGAACATGGAGTTGGCGTCCGTGAAAACAAAAATCTCGCCCTGAGCCTCCAAGGCTCCCCGATTTAGGGCCAGGGTCTTGCCGCCCCGTTCTTCCTGAACCAGCAGGCGCACTCGATTCGAAGCCAATGAACGGACAATCTCCTCTGTCTGATCCGAACTCCCATCTGAAATGACCAGCAACTCAATTCGATCCTCAGGGTAGTCCAGTTGCAGAAAATTCTCGATCTTTAGGCGGATGACCTGCTCTTCATTATATACGGACAAGAGCACGCTCACCGTGGGGGTGTGGTTCTGGTCGCTCTGTGTCTTTCGACCCCACAATGCCGCTGCCAGCCGAACAATCACCGGATAGCCGATAAAAGCATAAAAGAGAGTGAGCAGCGAAAACCAGAACAGGAAGGTCATGCCTTGTTCTCCATGATGGTCTGCTTAGAGCAACCGGGCAACCAATTTGCTATGTTGCCAGCCTTCTTAAAAATTTCCTTCAGCCCACCTGTCATGGCCATCATATCGGCATCCTGTACAAAACTGTGGGTGGGCAGGGTCAGAAGGTTCTTGGCTAGCAGGGCAGCCATAGGACACTTTCCCGATCCGACGATGTACGGCGTCAGGAGCGCGATGTCTTGCAACCCCAGCGGATATGATCGTACAACACCAAGTTCAGGAATTTCGGGCACGCGCCCGTGCGGCCACGCCCCCTTCTGCGGCAAGAGCGGGAGGCGCAGAAAGACCGGCTCTGCTTCCGGTAGCGGGCGAATAGCACATACGTCATCGAGCTTATCGAGCTTGGACAAAAGAGAAGCGGCAACTTTCCTGCGACCGCCGTTCAAAGCATCAAGACGCTGCAGGACACTCCCCGCCAAACCTGCACGCCAGGGGTCCAAACTCTCCACCGGGAAAACCGGATCAAAGATGGAAACCCCGATGTTCAAAAAAGGCAGAGACGCGGGCAGCCAGTATGCCCTGGGGCGGAGCATGGCCAGAAGCATGAACGACTCAATAACGTGCTTGATGTTGAATCCGGCCGGCTCCGGCACCAAGGCGGTCAGACCCTCGGCTACGTCGTCTCGATCTGTGAGCACGATCCCGCCATCCACCGCCGTCATGTTCTTGCCCCGACTGAGACTGAAAAGCCCCACATCGCCCATGGTCCCGGCCAATTTTCCGTTTATGCTCGCCCCCATGGCCTGAGCCGCGTCGTCGAACAGCTGCGCCCCTTGCTGCCGGCACATTTCCCTCAAGGATCGCAACTCCAACGGATAGCCGAAGAGATGGCAGGCCACCACGCACAGCGTTCTGGAGTTCAAGGCTTTTTCCAGGCTGGACAGATCCGGAGTCAGAGTCTCAGGGTGCAGGTCGTAGAGGCTGATCTTGAGGCCCGCATTGACCACGGCCGAGGGCACGGAAAATGACGTGAAGGCCGGCAAGAGTACCTCGTCCCGTTCGGGGTTCAATGCTCGCAGGGCTTGCAAACCCGCCGACAACCCGGCGCGGCCTGAGGTCGAAAAAAAGACATGGCGTACCTTGAACCTGACCTGAAGTTTCTGCCGCAGTGTCTCCAAGGTTTCTCGTCCAACACGCCAGCCTCGAAGCCCGGCCATTATGTCCTGGGGTACAAGGGGAGCGGCGCTGGGCGGGAGCATCCTGAATCGTCGGGGCATCATGGGATGCACCTCACGATCCCAGGCCCAAGGACGCGGGTCAGTGCCAGGGGCAAATGTTGCCAAGCGGTGATGGCCAGGGAATATTTGGGATTTCGGTTGGTCAAATCCGGCAGGCTCTCCCCGGGAGGGAGAATATAGTGCCATTGCAGGCCTTCGGGCTTCGCTCCCCACTGCTGCTTGAACTTGAAGGTCCCGGCGCCCAAGGTGGACCTGCCAAGATCAAAGCGCACAAGGCCCAGGGAGATCCCGTGGCGAATGGCTTCCCAATACATCAAATTGTTGGGGCAAAGCCCGTTATGTTCGCGGATGGATGAGGCCCAGGGGATTTCCAGGGTGTCTCCGTGCCAGTAGAGAAGCCCGGCTGCGATGGCCCGGCCATGAAGGCGAACCGAAATAATTCTCGTGTTGACCGGCAGCCCGGACAGGACATTGGCGAAAAATGATTTCGCATAGACCGGGGTACCCAGGTCGCGCATGTTGCGCACGAAGACCCCGTAAAAGTCATCCAGCAACTCCCGGCCGCCCCAGACGACCTCAAGGCCCGCTTTTTGCGCCTTGCGAATTTGGTTGCGCAACTTGGCGTTAAAGCCTGTCCACATCTCCTCTTCGCCTTGGGCCAAGGGCAGAACCATGGCCACCTTGTGCCGCTTCGCAGGCAGATCAAGCTGCACGGCGTCCGTGTGGCGCAACTCGACATGCCGTGCCCCGACCTTGCCGCGCAACTCCTCGGCGGCTTCCAGAAGAGCCGTGGCTGAAGCCTGATCCCGGCACAGTAGACCGCCATAAGACACAAAGGGCAGGGACACCAAAAAATTACCGAAAAGAAGGCTGCGCATGTGCACCAGCGGCAGGACCCCGGTCATGACGTCGTTTGTCCTGGCGGCCAGAAAATGGGTTTCATGCCCGAAACTGCGCTCCAGAATAGTGCGCCAGGCATGGCTGTAATACCCCGCCGCGCAAGGCATGGATGCGACGAATCGATCCCAGTCCGCTGCCGCGCCCTGAAAGGTTTCCGTGCACACGCTCATGGCTGCGGCGCCTCCAGGCCGGTCCTGCTTGCGCTCTCATCGCCGTTTTCCCCGGCCAGCCCCAGCACCCTGGCCATGGTGTCAAAACGCAACTCGCCCAGGAGGCTGCGGACCTTGTCTTCCGTCGTGTCCAGATTGAGATAGTGCCGAAAGCGGGACCTGAGCCGAGCCTTGATCCGCGGCTGGTCGGGGTCCAACTCCCATGGATGGAAATAGAGCACCACGGGCTGCTTCTCTGCCGAGTTGATGGCGCGCATCCCCCAGAGCACAAATCCTGCGGGGAAAAGACGCAGATAGCCGCCTCCGGCGATGGGCAGGATAATCCTGCGCCCGACCAAGTTCACCGCCAGGGTGGTCAGGGGAAATTCGCGAATGGTGCCGCCGGGACGAACGATGTCGTACGGAAATCGTTCGGAGCCCGGGATGCCGTAGTTGTCGTGAACAATGGGAAAGATGCTCGAATCGTAGGCAAAGCCCTCCTCGATGAGGATGTCCAGAGCCCACATGGATTTGCTGGTGATGGAATAGCTCGGGGCGCGGTAGCCCAGAACAGGGACGCCGGTCAGGTCTTCGAGCAAGGCCTTGCACCTGCGCACATCGCTGCGGAAAGCATGGGGCTGCAAGTTGTAGACGAGGTCATGGCCATAGCCGTGGCAGGCCACTTCGTGACCGCCGCTGGCAATGGCCTGCACGACGCCCGGATAATGCTCCGCCACCCAGCCCAGGACAAAGAATGTGCCTGACAGGGAAAATTCTTCGAGCAAGTCCAGCACCCGCCGGGTGTTGCTCTCGACTCGGGACGGATAGACCATCCAATCCTGCCGCTTCACAACTCCGTCAAAGGCCGTGACTTGAAAATAATCTTCCACATCTATGGTCAAGGCGTTTTTCATGCATCCCCGTTCATCGTTACAAACCTTTCGTGCTGCAGCCTCTGCCGTCGTCATCGTACTGTCCCGCTCTTACTGCCGCCTAGAAAGTCATCGTAAGCTGCACTCCGACCCGGTTCACCTGATAGTCCTCGTCCGAGTCATCGGAGGAGGAATCCTTGAACCGGTACCAGCAGCTGAGCCCCACGCGTTCGCTCAAGGCATATCGCAGTCCGATATTTGCGTACCAACGCCTCGTGTCGTCATCCGCGCGGTCCCGGAAATCGTGGATCAGCCCTATGGATGCGGTCAGGCGCTCACTCAGCTCATGGGACAGATTCATTCCCAGCACCGTTCTACGCACATCCTCACCGTCCTCGCCTTCATCGCTCCTGTCTTCATACTCCTCCAACGTGGAGTACACGCTGGCCGTGGTCCGCGACCAGGACTTGCTCAGTCGCAGGGTGCCGAATCTGCGCTCATAGGTCTCGCCCGTGTCCGGGTCGTCCTCGAAGGAGACCCCCGTGCCCAGGTGCAGGAGCACGGCCCCGAAATCATGATCCAGCCCCGCGTCCCAGAACAGGCTTGAAGAGCTGGTGTCGCTGTCCCGGTAGCGGGTATGCTGGGGGCCGATCTTCAGGTACACGACGCCGTTTTCGGCGTACGCATAGCGACCGCCGAGATATGCGATATTGCGGTCCAGAGTCTCGTCTTCCCACAGTTCCTGGGTATAGGAGTAGCCGCTGAGCAAGGTGGTCTGCCCGGAGAGTTCGTATTCCCCGTCCACAAATCCCCGATGGATGTCCTTGGTGTCCCGGTCATCCTCGTCGTACCAGATATTGCTGTAGACGTAGCCGACCTTGGCCAGGGCACGCGCCCCGAAACGCGGGGTGATGTAGGGGGAAAAAGTGAAGTTGTTCTGCTGCAATTGGTCGACAGTCGAGTCGTCTTCCACGGCCTCGCCACGTGTCCGATCCTGATTGACCAGTCGGTATGTGTCGCGGACGTCGATGAAGATAAATCCTTCCCAGGCCTCCAGCAAACCATGGAGCATGGCGTCATGATTGAATTCCTGATCCCGGCTCCCGGCCGCGTAATGACTCCACGTCCCCTTGTAGCTCGTCTCAAGAAGAGTGCGCGCGCCCTCGTGTCTATAGCTCAAAGCGGGGCGGACGCTTGTCACGAAATCGTCTTTGCCGTGGCGCTCTTCCCTTACGTTATCGTTGTATTCTTCGCTCACGCTTAAGGATGCCTTCCACTCTGGGTCTGCCCAGGCAGGGGACGCGGCGCTCATCAGAAAAAAGGCTGCGATCAGATAATTTTTCATGGTGCGATCTCACGTTGAAGTGCGGAATTAAAATGGCCCGTTACTGTCCCGAGGCCGGTTTCAATCAATTCCCCCACAGATACTGCCAAATGCTTCTCATGGCCCCTTTGCGCTTCTTCACTTCGACCTGTGCGGGCAGGGGATCGATCTGCTGAACGATTTCACTTCGCAGTTGCTGGTGCATCGATCGCAACTCCAGGACTTTGGTCTCCAGGGTCTTTTCCAGACCGTCCAACCGCTCCTGCATGTCGAGCATGGCCGCATGATCCCAGACAGGCATGAATTCGAGTTCCTCGATGCGCTTGTTCATGGACCCGATGACGCTCAGAATCCTGGATTGCGCTGCCGTGTTCCGGGCCACGCTCTCGATGTCACGGCTCTTTTCCTGCGGGGCAGTCTCAACCGCCTGCGGCTTTCCCGACGGCTCGGGGTTCCAGTACTGGGCCTCGAAGGAGAGGTCCGCGGCCAGTTCGTGGACCACGCTGCCCGCGATGTTCCGGAGCTGGGCAGCGAACGCGTCGACCATAATGTAATCGCAAAGGATGTTGACAAGCCGAGGAATGCCTCGACTGTATGTGGCGATGGCCTCTATGGCATCATCGTCAAAGATCAGGGCCGTCTTGTTGCCGGCCTTCTCCAGGCGGAAAAGAATGTATTCCCGGACCTCCGCTGCGCTCAGAGGCTGCAGATGGCAGTTGATCTGGATGCGCTGCCGCAACTGCAAGAGGCCGGGCCGAGCCAGGATGTCGCGCAGCTCCGGCTGACCGACGAGAATGATCTGCAGAAGCTTATCCCGATCCGTCTCCAGGTTGGAGAGCATGCGCACCTCTTCCAGGATTTCAGCGGACAGGTTCTGGGCCTCGTCGATGATCAGCACGGCCTGGCGGCGCTGGGCATACTGCTCGATGAGGAAATCGTTCAGTTCCCGCAGCAGCGTGGCCTTGTCCCGCCCGTCCGTATCCAGTCCGAAATCACCGTTGATCTGCATGAGGAGCTGCAAGGAATCGACTCGGGTGTTGAACACCTTGGCCAGGACGCTGTCCCGCAGCTGCGACCGGATCATGTTGCGGATGAGGGTAGTCTTGCCCGAACCCACTTCGCCGGTCAGCAGAATGAACCCCGCCCGCTCTTTGATTCCATGCGTCAGATAGGTCAGCGCGCGCTTGTGAGCCCGACTCGGATACAAAAAGTCGGGATTGGGAAGAAGATCGAAGGGTTTCTCACGCAACCCGAAGAATGCTGTGTACACGGGACAGGCTACTCCGCGTAATAGTAGGACGACTTGCTTTGCAGATACGCCCCGTTGTAGACAATGCCCAAAACCTTGTGGTCCAGGGCTTCGATGGCCTCCTCGATCTGATCCAGGCTTGGCATCCCCTCCTTCACGACCAGAATCACCCCGTCGACGATAC
>Ga0075011_10001606_pt1 | contig 12214 bp, 13 predicted proteins | sample TARM_MetaG_T_14_FD_72354 | JGI IMG/M metagenome (GOLD analysis project Ga0075011, IMG submission 72354) | Freshwater microbial communities from Pennsylvania, USA, analyzing microbe dynamics in response to fracking - TARM_MetaG_T_14 | ecosystem: Environmental > Aquatic > Freshwater > River...
GTAATACATTCAAAACCAAGATCGACCGTCTTAACAGACGGTTCGCTATCCATCCACCACCAAACGGTGACTAACCAACCTCACCGATTGGAAGTGGAATTTCGCGGAATTAAGTTAAAAAAACCGCCGTTAAGGCGGTTTTTTATTTTCCTTGCCACAAGTGGCAAGAATTATTCCCAGTTTCTACTGCGCGTACACTGTAATCTGGTTTTTTTCTGCATACTGTTGCAAATCTGCGATCCAACCAGGAAACCCTAGCGGAGACAATTTTGTAATCTCATCTAGCCGATGAAATCCAGATAGTACGCCATGTGATTTCAGTTTTTCATAAATCTCTTTGTGTGGAACAACATCTGGATCCCATAGGTAGACATTGCACTCATTAGTTATATTAAATATACTTCCCCTCATACTACACCACCATGAAGATTTAAAAATACTCTCCTTGATAGCAATATAGTCCGGCTTTATGCCATGTCAATTGCTCTGCTCGAAAGATCCCGTTCCTTTTTTAATCCTGACATTATCCTCTCAAAAAATCCTGGTTTATCGGGCTTTATGGACTTGAATGGGTTCCCAATAGCTTTGCCATTCTTTGCTGCTTTTAGCTCATTTAGCTCAGCATCAAGGGCTTTTTTTATTGTGCTAACGGTATAGTTTTTGACCTGACTTTGAAGCTCTGGGTCTCTTGAAAAATTCTCAGACAGGTTGTGCTGTATTCTAATGTTGTTTGTCGGACTTCCATCGCTCTTCAAATTGATTAGAGCTACTCTATGGTTTTTCATTGCTCCAACCATGAACGCAAAAACCTCAACTGGCAACTTATCCAGGTTGATTTCTGACTTGGCGATGCAAATAGGATGACCAAGCGAGTTCTTTCCTAGACGAAAATCAAACTTGAGGTTTTCGTCAGAGAGAAGATTGTTGATACCAATTTTTTCAACAGCATTTAGCATGATGCTGATCTTTTCTGGCTTCTTTGGCGTCATATCTACATGCCTTATTATTGTTCTTATTAATCACATGGTAAAACAGGTATTTATTAAATGCAATAATATGTTTATTAAATAAGTGAGATACTTGACTTTTGATACCATTATCTCTATATTATGTTGATATATAATTCATTCAACAATGAGGTCTCTAATGGACTATCGTTTACAGCTTGGTAAGTTCAGATGCCTCATTATTGAGAGGCATCAGCTTTATGCTCATTTCATTCGCAGGACGCTTTATAACCTGGGGATCAATAGTGTTCGCATAGAGACCGATCTCGGCTTTTCATTAAAGCTCCTTGAAAGGAGTCAGTATGAGCTTATCATTGCGGATTGGGGCATAAAGGATAAAGATACTGGCCTTAGCCTTATCCAGAGCTTGCCTTCAAGCCAGCGAGACATGTACTCAATCGTCTACACATGCAATGAGAATAGCCGTTCTATGCTTTCTGCTGCCATGGCAGAAGGGCCAGAGGAGCTAATCCTTCATCCTTACTCAATGAAGGTGCTTAGAACCCATATCTTGCGTGGTTGCGAGAACTATCTTGCTACAATCGATATTCGCAAATCACTTTGTGACAAAGAAACTGGTGTTGCATCAGCTCAGTGTGAAGATTTGATGGAAAGAGATGACCTTATCGGGTACTGGGCAACCAGGAAGCTGACAGAGATCTATCAGCACTTTTCCAATTATGAGTCAGTCGAAAAAATCAGCAGGGCTGTCCTGCAAAAGCGGAATGCAGAATGGGTTAGGATTGCACTAATTAATGCGCTCTATGAGCAAGGAAACCATAATGATGCCCTGGTTGAAGCGAAGGAGTATGTTGATGTATGTGGATACTCTGCAAAGCCATACCAGCTTCTAGGAAAGTGTCATAATGTCATTGGTGAAAAAGAGAAGGCGCTGTCTGCTTACGAGCAGGCAAGGAAACTTGATCCAAATGATTTTGACACTTTGATCTCCTGTGCTGCGATCAGCATGGAGCTTGGAATGCATGACAAATCCATTTCAACCTACAAGCGGGCCTTGCAGATTGCGTCATCAAGTAGAAATGAGACGCCAATGCTATACATCAATCTTGCTAATGTCATCAGGAAGAAGAATGAGGATCTTGCTTCTCTGATGGGCATAAGAAAGGGAAGAAACCCGATTGATGAGGCAAATGACATTATCAACATGGGGGCAAAGAAGTTCCCTCATGATGTGATGATACAGGTTTATCGGGCAATCATTTCTGCAAAAGCAGAAGAAAGCAGAGGTAACAGGAGCGCAGCCAACGTAATACTCAGCAATGCACTTTTTAATCATGAAACCTACTTGCATAGTGATCATGATGTGGCTGCTGACTTTTTGCTTGCAATGAACTCGGCTGGCAATGTTGAGCAATCAAGAGACCTTCTCTATAAGCTTGAGTTTAGCGGTCAAATCAAGGCCCTGGATAAGGCTAGAGAGCAGATGATTCGCAATGAGGTTGGGTCTAACCCCAAGTACATGCAAGCATCAGAGCTGCACAGAGAGGGCCGAGAGCTCATGAAAAAGAGCTCATCACAGCAGGCTATTCGAAAATTCAAGCAGGCCGTAGACATCTGCCCATTGTCTTTCTTGTTCAATATCAGCTTTATTGAATGTGGCATCATTTATATGAAGCGATATACTGTGAGGGATTCTCTCATTGATGATTGCAGAAACTCCCTGGTATTAGCTGCTACGCTAAAGACAACGGAGATTGAAAATACCACATATCAGCGCGTTAAAAATGAGTTTGAAGAGTATGTAAACTCACTTCCGCTTTCTGTTGTGATGCAAAAAAAAGCATCATCAATTTACTGACAGGAAGCTACAGCAAACAAAAAGGCGGCCAATGGCCGCCTTTTCTTATTCTTCTTCGTCTTGCGGAGATGCTTGTGCCACATCTTTATCTTCCTGATCTTCATCAGATTCAGAATCCGCATCAGGGCCAGACAAATCACCAGAAGCCAGCTTTCTTACATCACACGCATCTTGCTCAACAAGAGAGAGGTCGAGACCTTCAATTTCAGCTGCAAGATCTTTCAGTGCCTTGGCAATCCATTCGTTGTCAAACTCATACTCGCCAGACTTTTGGAGCTTAACTTCAATTTGAACGCTGTTAATCCTGGTTCGAAGAACCTTGCTTTCCTCATTAGGCTTCCTAATCCTGATAAAGTCTTTCTTGCCATCAACAAGAACCATCTGCCACTCGCCATCCACCAGAGAGAACCTGACAAGATGACCTGATGCGGCTTCGAATTCAGAGATATTTTGAGCCATTGCATCTTTAACAGCATCAATATCAGGATTGAGCTTCAACATCATTTTGAGCGAAGCAGAGAGGGATTTAAAAACGAGAGCGTCACTTGATTTTAGTGCCATTTTAATACCTTTTGTTATTGTTTTTATCGAGAGGTTTTATTGTATAGTTACCCCATTTATTTTGCAATAATTATCGATTTTTTCGAGCATTGTTTTTGTCTATGACTTCGCACATGATATAATTGTTGTAAAAATAAGAACAATAAAGGGTAAGTCATGTCATCAAAATCAAGATACCAGCAGATGTTTGCCTCAACGCTATTCAAAGAAGCGCCAAAAAACATCAGGGACAACATACAAGAAAATATCAACTGGGCAAGAAAAACATTAAAAAAGGATGACAAAATCACATGGTTTCTTAGGGTTTTCAAATACAGGATGTTGAAATCCGCGATGAGTGTTTCCAGTGATGGTGCCAATGAGGCTATTTTCCCTGACTTTGAAAGTGGAAAGAGGCAAACAACTCTAATGCCAGTTTCAGACAGTAAGTGGATCAAAAAATTCGAAAATGAGCATGATGCTTCGGCAAGTGACATTTTAGAAAACCTCATGACAGAAAGATCGATGGAAAACCTATCTCTTAGGCTTGAGCACTTTATGGATCTTGGGATTCATTCTGTCAAAAATCATGCCTTTGATTCCCAATCACCGTCTCAGATACTTGATGAGCTGGGAGATCTCGAACAAGAGTGGATGGACAAGACAGCGAACCGCTCCCTTGAGGAGTATGGTGAAGTCGTCATGGAAACAGAGGACGGGTACACCTGGTTCGATCTGCAAACGCCAGGTTGCAAAAGAGAGGGAGGCGCAATGCACCATTGCGGTAATGGCTATGGTCGCCCAGGACAAAATGTGTACTCGCTAAGGAGCAGAGATCCTCTTAGAGACAACCACTGGATACCCCATGTAACACTTATTATGAACGATGTCTCAAAAGGCCATACAGGAGAGATCAAGGGATACGGAAATGAAAAGCCAGATGAAAAATACTGGCCTTCAATCGTTGAGTTCTTAAAGACAGATCTCGTTAATAAAATGGATGGCGGAGGGTATAAGCCAGAAAACAACTTTATGCTATCCGATCTAAGTGCCGAAGAGATTAAAGAAATTTCAGAGGTTAAACCATCTCTTGTTTCGTTCTATGACCATTGGTTATTCAATGGCAAGGAAGTTAATGAACGAGTAATTAATGGATTATCAGAAGCAATTGGACTTAGCGAAGAAGATAAAGAAAGGAATGCCATTGAGATTTTTTCTGGCGATGACCTGGAAGACTTTGCAGATACATTCAATCTAAAAGAGCTTGGTCGCTATGTTGAAACAATAAAGGAAGGTTATTTTGATGTTGGCGATGTGGATATTGATGAGTATGAATGCGAAATAGTGCTGGACAATCTAATAAGTGAAAACCACGAAATTATTAGCACTGTCCAGGCATACCTTGAAAGAAACTATGCCGAACTTCTTGAAGATGAAAATATTGATATAAGTTCAGGCGGAGGAATTTTGAAGGCTGGGATGTTGATTGAAGATTATGAATCTGACGCAACTATTCACGATGCGTTATTACGCGCATCAGAGAGTTCGGCAGAATCTGGGGCATTTTCTGAGTTATATGATGCTGTTAAGGCGACAATGGATGCTGTAAATACAACACTTGAGTGCAATGGCCTATCATATGAACACATCAATGAAAAATGGAAGTTTGAACTCTCCCCACAAGATTTGCTGACAAGATATCATGCAATAAATGAAGAATACGGAAAAAATTATTTTGATGAAGATCTTGTTGAGTGCGTCAAAGAAGAAATTAGAGACAATGAGAGCTTTAGTGATCTTGATGTTCCTTATTATGGTTTTTCCGGTGAGGATAGGGAGTCGCTCAAAGATAGGCTATTAGATGTCCTATATGAAAACCTACATGATTTTCAGAAGGAATTGGAGGCAGAGAAAAGTCAAGAGATTGTGCTCAAATCACCATTCACTACTGAGCAAAACAGAGAGTCAGCTGAAAAAATGTTTATTCAGAAACACTCAAAAAAAGAACCTGAGATGGAAATTTAAATAATGAGAAAAAATCTTGATAAGAATGCAAAGCCATCAATGATGCCATTTAGGGATTACTACAAGATTATTAATGGCAATAATATTGGGCATGACAGTTCAGCCTATGGCTACACAGTAGAGGAAATGAACAAGGACTATCTAACAGACGGATTTATTAAAGTTGTAAATAACTTTACCCTGGCAGGTATTCGCTTTGAGCTCAGAGAAAAAACCATTGATCGTCATGCGAGCGAGTATGTCACTCATGATAAAGAAGGCAACCTCAAAAGAGACAGCAATGGTAATGCAGTCATGATGACCGCAGAAGAGAAGGCCATTCGCATACCAGATCGCTACCGCACAGAAAATGCCATTTTTAATGCACATACTGGTGATCTTGTTGCATTTACTGCTGATGAGTGGGGATGCCGCCTTATTGCTGTTGCGAAGGAGTATCAGGGCCTGGGTCTTGGTCATGTCATCAAGATGGAGAATATCAAGCACCACCCTTTCAGCTACACTGGCGGAACCACGCCAGCAGGGGATGCCATGATCTTCAAGTGCTATCAGGAGCTTGTATCCAGGTCATTGCGAAATGGAGAGTACCGCGAGGCTTACCTCAGCGGTAAAATGAGCATGTCTGATATAAACAGTATCCTTGAGTCAGCCCTTGTGACCAAGAATGCCTTCCAGAGGGCCTACGAGAGCCCAATTCGATTCTATGAAATCAAGCAATACTCTCCAGCAAAAAGAAAGGATGTCGTCAATCTAGATGTTTTTAGCAAAAAAAATTGCCTGTTTCATATCGACTCAAATGTGGCCATAATCTACAGTCCAAAAATATTTGAATTGTTAAAAAATGAAGATAAGTATGATCACTTTATTGAGAAGGCCATCAAAGGGTACGTATATGTCGGAGGGGTTTATGACACATCAGAAACACCAAAACTTTTCAGGATGCATGCAGAGGACGAGAAAACACGACTTCTTTTGACAGAAATTATGCTCAACAAGGCCAAAGAAACCAACGAGAAGATCCGATTCGACAAGGAAGATGTTCTTCTTTGCAGGGAGAGGTTCGGTGATAACTTCAAGTTCAAGAAGGATAAATATGACACCATGTTTGAGGTCAATATTGAACATCCAACAATGACAGGACTCAAAGAGATTGCGTTTATTGAAAGAAAAACAAGGAAGTCAGTAGATGAGTTTGATGAGCATTGGTACAGGATTCAAGAGATCGCATATGCACTTGGAGAGAGCAGTCATGAAAAGGAACTGGAAAGAGAGAGAGAGCTGAAAAATAGCAAAAAAACAAGTGAATACGGATATGGTGTTGGGTATATGTAACAAAAACCACTCCCGCCATGAGGCGGGAGAGCTTTAATCGGATGGTGCATTTCTGTTGAACTGCACCATCATTCGATTCACTCGGCAGCAGCCTTGATCTCGAAGTCTTCCAGGGTTTTGGAGCCTTCGGCGATAGCATCGGCAATTGCGCGAGGCTGACGGCCCTGACCAGTCCAGGTCATGCGCTCGCCATCTGCATTCAGGTATTCATACTTTGCAGGGCGCGGAGCGCGTTTTGTTTTTTGCTTGGTGGTAGTAGTGGTTTCGACACCAGCAATCAGATCAGCCGGATCAATACCTTCTTCCTTCATCAGCTCACGGAATTCAGCCAGTTTTGCTTGGCGAGCTTTTTCCGCTTCAATCTGTTCTTTCTCTGCTTCATATCGCTCTGCGCGAACAGCAGTCAATTTTTCGATGGCTTCATCGATCTGATCGATAGTCAGCGGTCGAACAGCTGCACGAAGGCTACGTTGGTTCAGCAGGGTTTTTTCGAATTGCATTTCAGTGTTGCTCATATTCATTTCCTCGTAATTGGTAGGTACGAGTTAAATCTAATATTTCTTTCTTTCGTTGTCAACAAAGAAATAGGTTTTTTTTCAAATTCAGTCTTTTTTTCTTATTTCATCATTATTCTGTTGCTGTCGCTGGTTTGATTAAACGGTTTGTTGCTAGTTACACCATGTTCTATTAGCCCTCATTTTGGTGGGAGAGGGCATTCCCATGGTTGATTTATAGCTTTCTTTTTCTTCCTGATTCAGCTCTCTCCATTTCATCTGACTGGACATACACTCTGTCTGTTGTTGCCAAACTTGCATGTCCAAGATCATCCGATAGATGTTTCAATGGCCTGGAACTCACATCCATTGACGCACCTGTATGTCTAAGCCAGTGAGATGTCGCCATCTTTAATTGCTCTGCTTCTTTGATAAAACCATCTTCTTTCATTTTTGATACAGCAATATCAAATGATTCTTCGACAATCCTTGTGGCCTGTCTAATGCTCACACCGCCCTGTCCTTTGAGCTTGTGGATCAGTGGTTCTTTCTCACCTACAGGAATGTCATCAGGAAGCCCTCTGGAGCGTCTGTAGCGAAGGAGGTAGGGTATCAAGGCATCCGACATTGAAACGCTTCTGAGCTTGGAACCCTTGCCGTAAACGAGTACCCACCAGTAGCCATCCTGGTTCTCTATATGAGACATGAGAGGAGCCCATTCGCTTCGCTCTGCTATCTCCGAGATCCGAAGGTAGCAACTCTTCAACAAAAGTATTGCAAAGAGGTTTCTCTCATATCGAGGGTCTTTGTTTGCAGCATCCTCAACTGTGTCAAGAACAAACCCCCATTCGAGCTCTGATAGTCGATGAGATCTTTTAATTGAAACATCCTTGATCAGATAGGGGCTGTTTTTCTTAACAGCTGGAATCGGGTTTCCTTCTATATAACCCTCCAATATCAGAAAATCCAAGAATGAGGTTAGAGATGAAAACATCTTCATGAAGGCTGATGCCGATGGATTTCTCTTGATAGTCCTTCTTCGCTCATTGCTGTTCTCAATGGATCTGAATGGACGCCATCGAGGGTTGGGGATCTTTCTTCCACCGCTACCTGGCTCATCAATGAAATGATGAAGCCGATCACTACCTACCCAATCTGACGGCGAGACAACGAAGAAATCAACAAATCCTTCATAGTCCGCTCTCTTTAGCTCAGCCAGGGATTTCTTTTGGATTAGCCAGCTCCACAACAGGAGCCTCTCAATCTCTGTTCTGAGGGCATTATAGGTTTGTTCACTTTTTCTACCCATAAGGAGAAGGTATTGAATGCTCATCTTGTAATCATCCTCTGCACCAGGCACAGATTCACACACTTGAGCTATTTTTTGTTCAATTGATGGGGTGTCAGAGGGATATGGAGCACGTTGATTCAAGTCTTTTATGCTTGAATACGAATCAAAAATTGGGAATGGAGAGGTTTCTTTGGCATCAGTCTTGCTGGTATTCATCGATTGCTTCCATTTTTGATGGTGAGCTTAAGCTACATCAACCAAGAATACTGAATTCACCAAAAATAGAAAGGGCTGCCCTACTTAGAGCAGCCCTGTTGCCTTGCTAGGATCAAAAAAGAGACATTTGACCCTGTTCTTTATCTGGAGACTCTTTTTTTGATACTGGCTTTTCAGCCACAACAGGATCCGGTTCTGCGCTCTCCGCCTTCGGCTTTACATCTATGCCATAACGCTGGCTCATGGCTTTACATGCCGACATGCTTCCTTTGCTGTTTTCTACTTCTTCGATTTCTGCATTAGTCAGTCCTAGCGGATCCCTCTTAATGGCACAAAGAAGCATATTGACCACAGATTGCTCTTTAAACTCAGAAATCCTTGTTCCGATCACGCCTTTGATTTTTTCTGCGTTTTCCACCAGGTTTTGCAGTGAACCGTAAGTGTTCAGCAACTTTGCTGCCGTTTTGTCTCCCACACCATCAACACCAGGAATGTTATCGACTGCATCCCCCTTTAGCGCGAGAAAATCGACAACCAGTGATGGTGGAACACCTAGCTTTTCAACAACAGCTGCTGAATCCATCAACGTTTTTACAGACGGATTCATAACCGCAACATCATCCGACACCAATTGAAGGATATCTTTATCATTTGAAAAGATTAAGACAAAGTAGCCCTTGCTGTTGAAGTGTGCTGCCAACATACCGATTGCATCATCAGCCTCAACCCCTTCCTTCGAGATCACAGGAACCCCAATTGCCGACAGAACTTCTTTCAAGCTCGATTCTTGCTGCTTAAGCTCGTCAGGCATTCCTTTTCTGTTTGTCTTGTAATCAACAAACATCTCATCTCGAAATGTTTTACCTGGCGCATCGAAAACAGCCACAACCTTTTCGGGCTTGCCGACCGGAGTTGACTCTGAAAGCCTCATGATGGCAGAAACGGATGCCTTCATAGACTCAACACGCTGCCCCTTAAAAATTCTAGGTGGCTGAGTGTGAAACATGCGATACAGCAAGTTATTGGTATCGACAATTACAACAGTTTTTTTCATAAAAAGCCCAGTCTTGAGTGTTCAATTATTTTATAGTTAATTAACTGCTTACGCAAGGATCAGAGTGCTCTCAATAGAGTAGATATCGCTTGATTCATCGCCGCCGCCAAACTCAACATATTCCCATGCCGTTTTATTCTCCAGTAGGCATCTTATGAGCTTGTTGTTTAGATAGTGACCAGTTTTATATGCATTAAATGAGCCAATAATGCTGCTTCCACTCATGTATAAGTCACCAATGGCATCAAGCATTTTGTGCCTTACAAACTCATCATCAAATCTAAGGCCATCTGGATTGATGACTTTATAATCATCAATTACAACTGCATTATCAAGAGTTCCACCAAGTGCTAGGTTTTTTGCCCTGAGCATTTCAATGTCTTTCATAAATCCAAATGTTCTTGCTCTGCTGATGTTTTTAGCAAAATTATTGGCAGTTAATTCTATCGATACAGACTGATTTGTTCTTGAAATTGCAGGCTGATCAAAATCAATCTCAAGAGATAGTCTGAATCCAGGTTTTCCCCATATTGCCGGAGATAGTTCTGCCCATTTATCACCATCCTCAACCCTAACGGTCTCTTTGATTTTGATGAATTTTTTAAGGGCCTTTTGTTCTTTTATTCCTGCCGAAATCAAAAGATAAAGGAAAGGATGCGAGCTGCCATCCATTACTGGAACTTCTGATGAATCCAGCTCAACAAAAATATTGTCAATTCCAAGGGCGCTCAATGCCGCCGACAAATGCTCAATGGTTGACACCCTGACGCCGTTATCTCCAACTAGAGCGGTGCAAAGAAGAGTGTCATGCACCAACGATGCATCTGCTTTGATGATAGTTTTTGGTGACAGATCATTCCTTATGAACACAACACCAGTATTTATTGGTGCTGGCTTGAGATTCATATAAACCCTCTTGCCGGAGTGAAGGCCGACACCCGTTGTACAAATTTCTTTCCTAATGGTTCTCTGTCTTATCATATGAAAGCCTTAGAGTAAGTGCATGTTATTTATGTCATTTTTTGATAGTGGTAGCTGAAAACCTCTTGTTTCAAAAAGGATTCCAGAATCAGAAACCTCAACCACATTCAGATCGTAGAGTGAATCTATAGCCACACTGACTGGCTCTGAAAGAGACTGCTCGCACAGCGGCCTAACAGGGGCAAGCCGACATTCTCCAGGCTGAATATTTAGGCCCATTTCTTTGTTTACAAGCACGATCAACTCATTCAAAACAGCCTCATCTCTGAATTTTGAGGAAAGGCCGACTAAAATATTTTTGCTATCTAAATCATCAATATTCATAAACGCAGCAAGGAATCCGTTTTTCAACAAAAGGAACCTGTTTTTGCTGGCTACAAAAAGAATACTTGTAATGCCTTTTGACAAAGCATTGATTTTAATTATCAATTAATACCTCCAGTATCTGATATCACCAGTGTCAATATGAATAAATCCACTTGATGGATAATAACCGACACCACCAATCTTTAACTTTGTTGCAACCTGCCAAATTTCTTTTGCACTAACTCCGGTAATAGAAAAGTCGATAGCTTTACCCCTTATGTGCATGCTTCTATCTGCTGCCTTGTAGCCTTTTCTTTGAAGTAGCTTATTAGTCTCTCTTGTCCTATAAGCAGAGTTAATTTTAATAATCCCCCTACCGTTTGTAGTTACTTCATTAATTACCCATAGTGCATTGAGTAGCTTTTTATCCGCTAAAACAGCCTTGTTTTGCCTGAAATCCCTAAGAAAAACACTAATTCTAAGTATTTCTCTTGTATTGTATGCGCCATCAGAAAGATAAATCGAGCTTAAAAATTCTTTAGTGTTTGTATTGTATAGCCTCAGATGTCTCGGCTTATTAATGTCAATAGCGGATGCTTCAAATGAAGAAAATCCGATCATTAAAAGCAGTACGTACATGCACTTTTTGAGTGCTGACGGACTGATCATGATACGCCTCTTTTCTTTGAGGTTTTATTCATGGCAGTAGAAAAAGCATTCATTTTTTGCCATTCGTTGTGGCTAAGTGCTTTTTCAATTGCATAAATAAATACATTTTTTGTGTCCATAAACACCTCTTTATTTATTTTTATTAATGTGGTGTCGTGCCCACCTTTATTTTGCACATAATAACAGCAAAATGTCACCATGGATAGCCAAAGCTGAGTCTTGAATAATTAATATAATACATAATAATTTGGTGTGCCAAGCTGAGGCTCCCCGCAGGCAATTAGCCGACAATCGAAGTCAGCCAGGGAATGAGTTCTATTTCACGATACCGATAATCCATTCACCATCGGATTATGAGGTGCAGATCAGCCCGTTGTCAGCTGACAATCGCTATCGGTCAGCAGCCAGGGTTTCATTTCACGATACTGATAATCACTGGACTGGCAGAGCTCCATTTCACGATGCCGATAATCCATTCAT
>Ga0075011_10001607_pt1 | contig 12212 bp, 8 predicted proteins | sample TARM_MetaG_T_14_FD_72354 | JGI IMG/M metagenome (GOLD analysis project Ga0075011, IMG submission 72354) | Freshwater microbial communities from Pennsylvania, USA, analyzing microbe dynamics in response to fracking - TARM_MetaG_T_14 | ecosystem: Environmental > Aquatic > Freshwater > River...
CTCAGGCTCACCGTCAACAATATCAGGCCAGTCAGCGCCGCCAGACCAGCTACCGCCAACGCTAGAAACCAGCCAGCCATTGCTCCCGGGCTTGCCATCATTGCCTGCTTCAATGCTTCTATCACTCGCCGAAGCTCCTCATGTTGATGCTCTGTTATGGTTATGTACTGCCTTAACCATCTGTAAACTCATAAGACCCTGGCCTTGTAGTATACTTGTCGGCCGATTGAACAACACACCATCGGCCCACAACCGGGCAGCCAAATTCGTTCGGCCATCTCAGAGGATATCCATGGGGTACAGATTGTCTCGCACCCGACCATTTCTGATCGTTTCCATTTCAATCCTGCTCGCTCTTGGCTTATCCGGTTGTACCGCAGACCGTTACTTCATGGTTGAGAAGCAGGACCTGGGCGACATTGAGGAATCGGTCAAATCCCAGCGAGCCACGCTGGTAACCATAGAAGAGAATGCTGCCACCCGTCACGATGAGCTCCTGGACAAAAATCACGAGGCCACCCAGACCCTTCTTGAGGCTATTGCCACACAGGTAGAAAAGCCAAGCTGCCCGCCACCGGAAGAAACCACGAAATGCAAGTCCAGCGAGGAAGACAAAGGCCGGGCGGACCGCCTGAAAGGCAAGGTTGTTGTCGGCGAAGTGGAAAAATTTTACCTGGCGGGCCCGGGCCTGGTCTATGACGCACGCATTGACAGCGGTGCCGAAACCTCCTCCATTTACGCAAAGAACATTCAGAAATTCGAGCGCGACGGCAATAACTGGGTTCGGTTTGACGTGCCAGAACCCGGCGAAGACGGTGAAGATAATGAGCACTGGGTCACCATGGAAAAAGAGATCTCCCGTCGGGTGCGCATTATCCAGGCCAGCACGGAAGACTACGAGCGTCGTGCTGTAGTGGAACTGCAGTTTGCCATCGGCAATCATCAGCAGGTTGCCGAGTTCACGCTCGCCGACCGGGAAAATCTGAGCTACGACGTACTGATCGGCCGAAACATTCTCCGTGATGTCATGCTGATAGACGTCGGCAAAGAGTTCGCTACAGAATTGCCGTCTTCTTATCGGAACAAGGCCACAAACAAAGACGATGAGGCCGCCGAATGACGGCACAATCAAAAGCTCCCTTCTATATTTTCGTGCTCCTTCTGATTGCTGCCGGTATCGCCACAGCGGTCTGGAGACACCTTGAACTGGGGGTACCCTGGAAGACCGGGGAGCAGCAACCGGTCTGGATGATTGAGGCCCGGGTTGACTTCGAAGGGCTGGGCGAGGCGGCGACAGTAAACCTGCACATCCCGGATAACCCCCCGGGCTTCCGCATTTTAACCGAACAGGCAGCCTCTCCGGGTTATGGCTTTGCCATTCTGGAAGAATCAGATAGCCGGCGGGCGGAATGGACCAAACGCGATGTTTCCGGAACCCAGACCCTTTATTTCAAGGCTCAGTTCGTACCGGAAGACCCGTTCACAGAATCTGAGTCTTCCGTACAACCTGCCCCCCGGAACGAATTCTGGGAAGAGCCTCAGTCTACCGCCGTGCGCGAGTTACTCGATAAAGCCAGAGAACGCTCGAGCAGCCCCGAAAGCCTCACCCGGGAACTGATCCGGCTGGTGCAACCGGATGCCAGCACCCAGAACACCACCCTGCTGGTCTCCGAGGACAACCACGTAAAGCTGCTGGACAGAATGCTGAACTACGCCGGCATTGCCGCGCGCACAGCTGACGGCCTCCAGTTGGAGGATGCCAGGCGCCGGCAACATCTGGTCCCGTTTCTTCAGATCCACAATGGTGATCGCTGGCTGACGTTCGATCCGCGCACCGGCGAACAGGGTGTTCCCGAGAATCTTCTGTTGTGGCGCCAGGGCTCCGAGTCTTTGCTGGATGTGGTTGGCGGTGACGACTCAGAAGTAAGCTTCTCCATGCTCCGGCAGACACTACCGGCGTTGCAACTGGCAACCATGGAATCCAACAAGAACGGGTTCAGCGTGCTGGGCTTCCATCAGTTGCCGATTGAAGAACAAGGCATGTTCCGCATGCTTCTGCTTCTGCCTCTGGGTGCCCTGATTGTTGCCTTCATGCGCATTGTTATTGGCATACGCACTTCCGGCACCTTCATGCCGGTGCTGATCGCCATCGCCTTCGTTCAGACTACGCTGATACCCGGTCTGGTCGCCTTCCTCTCCGTTATTGCTATCGGCCTGCTGTTAAGGGGTTACCTTTCAAGCCTCAACCTCTTGCTGGTATCACGGATCTCGGCACTGATCATACTGGTGATCTTCATAACCGCAGGGCTGAGCATTATCGGCTACCAGATGGGCTTCAACACCGGCATGACCGTCACATTCTTCCCCATGGTTATCCTTGCCTGGACCATTGAACGCATGTCGATTCTCTGGGAGGAAGAAGGCGCCAGAGAGGTGTTTACACAGGGCACTGGCAGCTTGGTAGTTGCCATATTCGCCTACCTGGCGATGGATGCACCTATGGCCCGCCACCTCACCTTCAACTTCCCGGAGCTGCATTTGGTGGTGCTGGGACTGATTCTGCTGATGGGCCAATACACCGGCTACAAGCTGAGCGAGCTGCACCGGTTCACCCCAATGAAGGCCTACGACTGATATGGGCTGGATCTCACCCCGCAGACTGACAAAGCTCGGCATGCTGAACATGAACCGGCGCAATGTGGGCTATATAGGCCGATACAATGAGCGTTCGTCTTATCCACTGGTAGACAACAAACTGAAAACCAAACTCGCCGTCAGCGAGTACGGTATAAAAACACCGGAACTGCTTCAGGTTGTTCGTTATCAGCATGAAATTTCCCATTTTCGTGAAATGGCCGAAGATTTGGCGGGATTCGCCATAAAACCTGCAAAGGGCTCCGGCGGCAAAGGCATTACCGTCATTACCGGACGCGATGGCGATGACTACATCAAGGCCTCGGGTGCCCGTGTATCCGTCTCGGTGCTGGAAAGACACCTGACCAACATACTGGCCGGCCTTTACTCACTGGCAGGCACCCCGGATGTCGCCATTGTCGAAAGCCTGGTGCAATGCTCGCCTTCCCTGGCCAGATACTCGTTTGAAGGCGTGCCGGATATTCGCATTGTGGTGTTCAAGGGCTATCCCGTCATGGCCATGCTCAGGCTGGCGACCAAAGCGTCAGACGGCAAAGCCAACCTGCATCAGGGTGCGATTGGCGTGGGCCTGAACATCGGCAATGGCCAAAGCCTGAATGCCGTGCAATTCAACCGTCCGGTAATACTTCATCCGGATACCGGACAGGCTCTGGAGAACATTGGTATTGAAGACTGGGAAACCATGCTGGAGATGGCCTCTCGCTGCTACGAGGCAACCGGCCTCGGCTATATGGGCGCAGACCTCGTGGTCGATGCCAACGAGGGCCCGGTACTGCTTGAGCTCAATGCCCGCCCAGGCCTGGCCATTCAAATGGCAAACGGCCGCGGCCTGCTGCCCCGCCTGAAAAACATCGAAGCCTTGAAGCTCCCTCACTTCAGCCCGTCAGAACGGGTTAAGTACGCCATGGACACTTTCGGCAAGCATTGAATTTGTTTTCCTGCATAAAAAAACCGGGGCCAGTTCACAGAGCCCCGGTTTTTTATCTTCCTGACCTGTCAGGTCATCTCGCCCCGCTGTATCAGCAACTTGCGCTCATGACCAAGGCCTTTGAGCAAGCCCCACGTCATGATCAACAGAATCACCGTAAACGGTAAGCCGGCACTGATGGCAACGGCCTGAATAGCACCCAGTGCGTCATCACCGCCACCGAAAATCAGTGCCGCAGCAATCGCGCCTTCCATTACCACCCAGAATACGCGTTGAGCCGTCGGCGCGTCGGTTTTGCCACCCGCCGTGATGCTGTCAATAACCAGTGAGCCCGAGTCTGATGACGTTACGAAGAACACCAGTACCAGCACAATGCCGATGAAGGAAATAATCCCCGTCAGGGGCAGCTCCGCAAACATCTGGAAGGTAGCCAGAGAAACCTCTGTCAGCCCGTCTTCGCCCAACGCGCCAACACCCTGCTGAACCTGCTCCAGAGCTGCACCACCGAAACCACTCATCCATACGGAGGTAATCAAGGTCGGAATGATCAGTACTGCGGTTACAAATTCACGAATCGTGCGACCCTTCGACACCCGTGCGATAAACATGCCGACGAACGGGGACCAGGAAATCCACCATGCCCAGTAAAAGACCGTCCAGCCATGGAACCAGGCTTCATCTTCGCGACCAAACGGGTTACTCAGGGGAATCACATTGGTAACGTAAGAGGAAGAGGTTACCCAAAGGGTTTCCAGAATGGTCATGGTCGGGCCGGCGAAAATAATAAATGCCAACAACACACCCGCCGTGATCATGTTGAGGTTACTCAACAGCTTTACGCCACCGTCCAGGCCTCGAAGCACCGAAATCAACGCAAGGGCACTGACGCCGACAATAATCGCCATCTGGACGTTAGTGCCAGCACCGATATCAAACAGATAATTGAGGCCAGAAGCTGCCTGCTGAGCACCAAAGCCCAAAGACGTTGCCAGGCCGAAGATGGTCGCCACCACCGCCAGCACATCAATGATATGACCCGGCCAACCCCAGACCTTGTCTTTCAACAAAGGGAAAAAGGCGGAACGGATGGTCAGCGGCATATTCTTGTTGAATGCGAAAAAAGCCAGGGACAAGGCAACGATTGCGTAAATTGCCCACGGGTGAAGGCCCCAGTGGTACATGGTTGCGCCCATGGCGAGGTCACGAGCTTCCGGCGTATTTGCCGCAACATTGAACGGCGTTTCGTACCAGCCGGTGTAGTAAGCTACTGGTTCCGCGACAGCCCAGAACATCAAACCAATCCCCATGCCCGCTGCGAACAGCATGGCAAACCATGACAGCGTGGAGAATTCCGGTTTCATGTCTTGCCCACCGAGGCGGATCTTGCCCACTGGCATGAAAATCAGAGCGAGGCTGACAACCACGAAAATATTGGCACTGATCAGGAAAAACCAGTCAAAGCTACCAATAATGTCCCACTTTGCACCATCCAGAATTTCTTTGGACTGTGCCGGGAAAATCAGGGTGCCGATAACAAACAACACCACAATAATAGCGCTAACCGGGAAAACCCAGTTATGAAGATCCAGGCCTAAAGGATTAATATTATCCTGGCCTGCGACGTAATCCGTCTGATATTCGTCTTTCACTACCTCGCCCACGTTTGGAGCCTCCTGGTTCTGGTGTGATCTTTTTGCTGAATAGCCGAATAAGGGTTCGGATTTTCTGTCGTAAGAATGGAATTCAAACGTTACAAACGCGTTATGCTATAGCTTTGAACCCAAAACATCAAAGCTGTAAAAGCTCTCATTAACAACATTGAGCTTAGCCAATATCCGCCAAAAGCAAAGGAGCACCCATGGCGAAAACCACAACATTCCCGCTGCGATACGCGGTTTACGCTTTCAGTATTGCGGGCCTTGTGATTTCACTGCCGATCACTCTCTGGGCACAATCCGGTTATTTTATTCCTCTGATTTTTGCAGCACTGACGGCACTCGGCACCCGTGACCTCCTCCAGCGCCGGCACACAATCAGCCGAAACTACCCGATCATGGCGAATTTTCGCTATTTGTTTGAAGCAGTCGGCCCCGAAATCCGGCAGTATTTTATTCAGTCAGATACCGAAGAGCGCCCGTTCTCCCGGGAGCAACGGGCTATCGTTTACCAGCGCGCAAAAGATGTGCTCGACAAGCGCCCCTTCGGTTCCCAGCTGCAGATGTACGAAGAAGGCTTCGAATGGATCAACCATTCCATGATCCCGACCCGAATTGCCGACAGCGACTTCCGCATAGTCATCGGCAAAAACTGCGAGAAGCCTTATAGCGCCAGCGTATTCAACATCTCCGCCATGAGTTTCGGCTCACTTTCGGCCAACGCCATCCTCAGCCTGAACGCCGGTGCCCGTAAGGGAGGCTTCTATCACGACACCGGCGAAGGATCCATTTCCCGGTATCATCGCCAACCCGGTGGTGATCTGGTATGGGAAATCGGTTCCGGCTATTTCGGTTGCCGGAACCCGGACGGCTCATTCAGCCCGGAAAGGTTCCGGGAGAACGCCACGCTGGATCAGGTGAAAATGATTGAGGTCAAGCTGTCTCAGGGGGCAAAGCCAGGCCATGGCGGCATTCTCCCGGGCGAAAAAGTGACTGAGGAAATTGCCGAAGCAAGGGGCGTACAGCCCGGAGAAGATTGCATCTCGCCTGCCAGCCACTCGGCCTTCTCCACCCCGGTTGAGCTGATGGAATTCATGGACCAGTTGCGAGAACTCTCCGGCGGCAAACCGGTGGGATTCAAGCTCGCCATTGGCCAGCCCTGGGAGTGGTTTGCCATTGTCAAAGCCATACTGAAAACCGGCAAGACTCCGGACTTCATCGTGGTGGATGGCGGTGAAGGTGGCACCGGCGCAGCACCACTGGAGTTCATCAACCGGATTGGCACACCAATGAACGAAGCATTGTTGCTGGTCCACAACACGCTGGTAGGCACCCACTTACGTGAAGACATTGCCATAGGCGCAGCCGGCAAGATCACCTCTGCCTTCAACATCGCCCACACCATGGCGCTGGGAGCCGACTGGTGCAACTCTGCCCGCGGCTATATGTTTTCACTGGGCTGCATTCAGGCACTGAACTGCCACACCGGCCGCTGCCCCAGTGGTGTTGCCACGCAGGACCCTCGCCGGGGCAACAAGCTGGACGTTCCGCTCAAGAGCGAACGGGTCTATAACTTCCACAGGAAAACCCTGGATGCTCTGCAGAACCTGCTGGAGGCATCCGGCCTTAACCACCCCTCGGAACTCGGGCCGGAAAACATCATCCGCCGGGTATCAAAAACCGAAGTACATAGCTATCTGGACCTGTTTCCATTTCTGGAACCCGGCGCCCTGCTTGAGGGCCAGACCGGCCTGGCTATCTTCGACAGGTACTGGGCAGAAGCAGACCCATATAGCTTTGGCCCGCCAGCCTCCATACTGAGGTTACGAGAGACCAAGCTGCGCTGATTAAACCGCAAAAATCACCGGCGCCCTGTTTATTTTTCCCGGGGCCTGGTGTAGACTTCGCTCCCGCTAAGCCACTGAGATGAACCCTTTTTCTCAAGGCTAGCTGTTAACGGGGCGTAGCGCAGCTTGGTAGCGCATCTGCATGGGGTGCAGAGGGTCGCAGGTTCAAATCCTGCCGTCCCGACCAATTAGAAATACAAAAAGGCCAATCCTTCGGGGTTGGCCTTTTTTGTTTCCAGTGACCCGTCCTTAATCATGACCTCCTATCGTCGTTCGGTTTTTGGCGGCTAGTAAAGTTCTCTCTGGAACCCCACAAACACTTCCCGGATATTGCCCACCGGGCCCAGCTCACGGACGGCATCACCAATACTGTGATATTTCAGCTCAATCAGCTGCGGCAGTTTATCCGGGTCTAATTCCGTCACGCCTCTGGCGACGTAGTGGTCCAGCACAAACTCCAGAAATTCGTGCTGCTGATAATTATGTTGGCTATAGATTTGCTCCTTGTGAGCGGCCACACGCTCTGATCGACTGATGGGGGGCATATTGAAAGCAATAAAGGCCAACACGTCATAGATATCGCTGTTCTCAGCTTCAATCATCTTGCCGATTTCTCTCAACTGCTCCAGGCCGTACCCCTTTTCCTCAAGCCCTTCCAGCAGCTTCTTGCGGGTATCTGGCTTGCTCCAGATCTCCCGCAACTTATCCTCGTCAGCAAACCATTCCGGCAAGTCACCGTACAGGCGCTGGACAAACTCAGCGGCCGACATTGGCCTACCATCCGGGCTCCAGAAACTGGTGGCGCTCATGTGCTGAATCGTTCGCTCTTTGCCATCCGCCAGCTTGACCTTCACTTTCTTTTTCTTCTCACATACACACGGGCGCTCACCGCATATCGCGCAAGGTTCCGGAGGTTCTTTCTCGCAAACACAAGGGCGCTGCTCGCAGACCGAACAGGGTTTGGGTGGTTCAACAGCGCACTTGCATGGGGTTTCACCACACACGCTGCAGGGTTCCGGCGGAATGGGCTCGCCATCCCATTCCGGATCGCTGAAGTGTTCGTGCGCCCGCACGAAATCATAAATGGTGAAGTAATCCTTCCCTTCAAACAGCCGCGTGCCCCTGCCGATGATCTGCTTGAACTCGATCATCGAGTTTACTGGGCGCATCAAGACGATATTGCGCACATTGCGAGCATCCACACCGGTCGAAAGCTTCTGGGAGGTGGTCAGAATGGTCGGAACGGTTTTCTCGTTGTCCTGAAACTGCTTCAGAAAACGCTCGCCCTCTGCCCCATCATCAGCCGTGACGCGCTCACAGTAATGCGGATCTTTACTGGCTTTCATTTGATTGATGAGGTCCCGAACCGCCAGCGCATGTTCCTGAGTGGCGCAGAACACGATGGTCTTTTCACGCTGGTCGATCTGGTCCATGAAGACGCGAACCCGATATTTCTCCCGCGCCTCAATCTCGATCACCCGGTTAAAGTCGGTTTCGGTGTAGCGTTTACCCTCTTCAATTTCGCCTTCCACCACATCGTCGTCGCTGGTGTAGACATAGTCATCCAGCGTGGTGGCAATCTGCTTCACCTTGAACGGCGTCAGATAGCCGTCGTTGATGCCCTCTTTCAGGGAATAGACATACACCGGCTCGCCGAAATAGGCATAGGTATCCGCGTTATGATCGCGCTTAGGGGTAGCCGTTAGGCCTAACTGCACCGCCGGACTGAAATACTCCAGGATACCGCGCCAGTTACTTTCGTCATTGGCACCACCGCGGTGGCACTCATCAATAATTATGAAATCAAAAAAGTCCGGCGGGTAATCCCCAAAATTCGGTGCCGGGTCGCCATTCTCATCCCGGCCAGTCATGAAGGTCTGGAAGATCGTGAAGAAAATACTGCCGTTCTTGGGCACCCGGCCTTTTTTGCGAATGGTCTCCGGATCGATTCGCACCAGAGCATCTTGCGGGAACGCCGAGAAATCATTGAAGGCCTGGTTGGCCAGAATATTTCGATCTGCCAGAAAAAGAATGCGGGGACGACGACCCGGCTCGCCTGAGGCTTGAGCCGATCTGCTCCAGCGGGCATGAAACAACTTCCAGGTGATCTGGAACGCGATGGCGGTTTTGCCCGTGCCCGTCGCCAGCGTCAGCAGCACGCGGTCTCGATCGCTCGCAATGGCTTCCAACGCCTGGGTAATCGCGTTGTGCTGATAGTAACGTGGCTCCCAGAAGCCGCCCTTGTCCTCAAACGGCACCGCACCGAAACGCTCACGCCAGATATTATGCTTCGCAAACGTCTCGGCCCAGAGTTCTTCCGGTGAAGGGTAGCTCTCTACCGGGCCTTCCTCACCTGTCACCAAATCCACCCGGTAAATACCGTCGCCATTGGTGCTATAGGCAAAACGAGCCTGCAGGCGCTCGGCGTAACGTTTGGCCTGAGCTAATCCTTCGGTCACTGGTAGCGAGCGTTTTTTCGCTTCAATAACCGCCAGTTTCTGACCTTTGTAGATCAGTACATAATCGGCAATGTCCGACTGACCACGCCGACCGCCACCCTGAAGCCTTCCCGGCGCAATCACCTCCCGGCGTATGCGACTGGCATCCACCGCGCCCCATCCAGCATTTTTCAGGGCCGGGTCGATCAGTTCCGCGCGGGTTTCAGCTTCGTTAAGTGCTTCGTGGCTCACTCGCCCTCCTCGGCCAGCATGTTCATGATCAGGCGGATCATGGTGTCTTTGTTTGCAGGGTCGGATTCAGCCACCAGCAGCGTCAGCGCTGCAAGCCCCACCTCGTTAACCACTGGCTCCCCACGGGTGTTAAAGAGCCGACTGTTACGGTGGAGAAAGTCCACAAACAAAAAGGCCGCGCTGCGCTTGTTGCCATCAGAGAACGGGTGGTTCTTGATCACAAAGTACAGCAAATGTGCCGCCTTTGCCTCCACACTGGGGTAAGCCGGTTCGCCGAAGACGGTCTGGTCCAGGTTGCCCAGTAGTGAAGCCAGACCATCGCCCCGGTCACGGGCAAACAGTTCGGTGGCTTCACCCCGGGCCATTAACTCGCCCTTCAAACCATCCAGGCCTGCCCGAGCCTCCTCCAGGGAGGGCAACGTGCCACCTGCCTGCGCCTGCGGCTCCGTGAGCAAACCCTCGTCGTAGCGTTGCAGAAGTAGAAAGGTCTGGGCATAGCGGCTGACGATGTCCACCAGGCCTCGGCCGCTGTCGGTGTCCAAAGCAGGGCTTTGGGCGGCCTTGCGCACCAGGGTTAAAGCCGCTTCCAGTTCCTGGGCGTTTTCTTCGAGGCGCTGGCGGTTCAGGGTCCAGCCCTGGGTGAGGTGTTCCCGCAATATGCGGGTCGCCCATTGGCGGAACCGTGTTGCACGGGCAGAACTGATTCGATAGCCCACGGAAATCACCGCGTCCAGACTGTAGTGCTTCCGCTTACGCTTGACCTCTCGACCAGCCTCAGATTGAACTTGTAAGAAATCCTTACAAGTTGCCTCCTCCACCAGCTCACCCTCCGCATAGACGTTCTTCAGGTGCATGGTGATGTTCTGGGGCTTTACGCCAAACAACGTACCCATTTGCGCCTGAGTTAACCACAGGGTTTCCTGATCAGCATCCAGGCGCACTTCGACTGCCTGATCGGCGTTTTCATAAATGACGATGGGGGTGCTGTTTTCTTCACTCATGTCATTTCTCCATCCTTGAAGGTTTCAATTGAAGTCCGTTGCATGGCCGGTGGTTGGGCTCATGCAACGGCCTCGTCCACTTCTTGCTCGACAAAGTCATCTGTCAGTTCGCCGGAGAAGGCTTTGTGCAAAAGTGAATGTTTCAACTCCCTAAGCGCCTCCAGCTTACGAGCACCAACAGTCAACAGCCTGCTGGTGCTTGCGGAAATATCCTCAAGTTTACCAACCACTTCTTTCTGAACAGTTAACGAGGGAAACGGCACCGGAATCGAGTTAAGTGCTTTCTGGTTCAGCTTTGGCTGAGCCATGCCACTCACGTAACGGCTCAACGATATTGAGTTCAGATAGTTCTCTACAAACTTTTGCGATTCGATGTTCGAGAACTTCAGAACATGAGCATGGTTATTGACCCAGGATTTACCGCTTATCGAAAAGGCAATAGGATAGGTTCGCGCCAAGAGGTTTGCGCCATCTTCCGACACCAAGAGCAAATCTTCATTAAATAGATAGTCAACAACGTGGTCTACAACACCTGATGCCCCATAGTAAGGGATATTCCCGCTTTTTCTTTTCGCTTTCGTAATCGGAACTCGCTTCCTGTCCAGATTCTCAGCCACTTCGCTCAGATATTTTTTGGGCCATCCATGATCTGAAAATGCTTGCTTCAAATAACTCTCAAACAACTCCCGAGCATTGCCAAGGTTCTTTTCGGTGTTGGAGATCGCCGCATCGATGCCCGTGAAGGCTTCATCGAGGATGGCGACGATGCGTTTTTGTTCTGAAATAGGTGGCAGCATCAGCCGGAGAGTATGAAGCTTTCGTATTGTCAATGTGTCGACAGTGGCACCATTTCCTTCATCTAACTGTCTTTTCATGAGGGATGATTTAAGCCAATAGTTAATAAATTCACTGCTGACTTCTTTCAACTTTTTCAGCCAGAGAACACTAGCGTCTTTGAAATAAAACCGATCATCCTCCCGAACAATGTAGGAATTCCCAATAGTTCCAATGGCGGTAATAACAATGTCACCACTTTTAGGAACGCCATATTTCGCTGAAAACTCCTTAAAGAGTTCCTCAGAGATAAAGAGTTCGTTGTCGACGAATCCGTCCCTCGCCAATCGAGTGACTTCGCGCCCCCTATAAAAAGGAACACCCGCATTCTGCCACTGCGACTTCAAAACGCGCTTACTCGATCCAATATCAAAAAGCTGGCCTAACTTTACGTCCGTCCACATCACAATATACCCCGAATCCCTTCCAGGATTTCCTCGCTTTCCTTATCCAACGTTTCAATCTCGTTGATGATCACTTCGGGATCACGGAGCGGTGCTTCTTCGGCTTTATTCGGGTTCTTCACTGACAGGTCGACGGTGTCCGCATCAACATCGTCGATGCTGACGGTCCAGGAATTATCGGAATCCTCAAAATTCCCC
>Ga0075011_10001608_pt1 | contig 12209 bp, 8 predicted proteins | sample TARM_MetaG_T_14_FD_72354 | JGI IMG/M metagenome (GOLD analysis project Ga0075011, IMG submission 72354) | Freshwater microbial communities from Pennsylvania, USA, analyzing microbe dynamics in response to fracking - TARM_MetaG_T_14 | ecosystem: Environmental > Aquatic > Freshwater > River...
GAGTTGACCCTCTTTATTTTAAATATTAGAGTTAACTAAATTAGATGTAATAAATAAAACTTACCTTGCCACTATATCGACATCGACACTAAGGATATCAGGATGAAGCATTATTTTTTTAAAAAATCGCCAAGATTAGCCGTGCTTAGTTTACTCTTAATCTGTTTGCCTGCCTTTGCATCTGATCTGTTTAGCGTTAAAAGTGCGTTAAGCGAGCAAGTCGTGGTGCTCGATGCCACTATTGAAGCAGTCAATAAAGCGACGCTGTCAGCACAAACCAGTGGACGTGTCAGACAGATATATTTCGACACTAATGACTATGTGGAACAGGGCAGCGTGTTACTGGAGATAACGGATACAGAGCAGGGAGCGCTACTGGCCGTGGCTGAATCTGAGCTGTTGCGCACGCGCGCCTTATATAATGAATCTATGCTCACTTACCAGCGTTATAAAAAACTTTTCCCCAAAGGGGCTATTTCACAAGGCCAGCTGGACCAGGCGGAAGCGGCAGCTAAAACCAACAAGCAGCTGACTATGGCAGCTCAGGCCAATTTAAATAAAGCCAAACAATCGCTTGATTACACTATTATTAAAGCCCCCTACTCCGGCGTTGTCACAGAGCGTCATATAGAGATAGGTGAAACTATCACCCCCGGACAGCCTCTTTTTTCAGGTATGTCATTAGAGAAACTACGCGCGGTGACAGAAATTCCGCAACGTCATCTTGAAGCGCTGCGTAAAAACAGCCAGTTTATAATAACTCTCAATGGCGGTAAGCAGCTTTTTTCAGATAAGGTCACCTTGTTTAATTATGCGGATCTGCAATCACATGCCTTTAAAGTGCGTATCGAACTCCCGGAAACGGATCAACTCTTACTCCCGGGTATGTGGGTGAAAGCCCAATTCATCAGCGGCTATCGTCAATCTATCTTTATTCCCAGCAGCGCCGTTTTAAACAACAATGAGCTCAATGCAGTGTATCGCGAGAGCGAAGGCAAAGCGCTATTAACACAAGTGCGTTTAGGTAAGACAGATGAAGGTTATGTGGAAGTTCTCGCAGGTTTACAGGACGGGGATTTAATCAGTATTGATGCTTATAAAAAACTGCTGCAGCTGGAGTCAAAATGATGAGTGAACAACTGAATATTTCAGGGAAGATAGCCCGCTATTTCCAAAATTCCGCACTCACCCCGCTACTCGCCATTGTTGGCCTGCTATTAGGTTTGTTCGCCATTATAGTAACCCCAAAAGAAGAGGAGCCACAGATAGATGTGACCTTTGCCGATATCTATATCCCTTTTCCCGGCGCATCACCTAAAGAGGTTGAAAACCTGGTAACCATCCCCATGGAGCAGGTTATTTCAGAGATTAAAGGGGTCGATACCAGCTACTCTTTTTCACAACCCGACGGCGCGATGATTATCGTTGTTTTTGAAGTCGGTAAGGAGCGCAATGATGCCATTGTTAACCTCTATAACCAGATCTATGCCAATATGGATAAACTGCCTAAATATGCAGGTATTGGCCAGCCCTTGATAAAACCGCGGGCAATTGATGATGTCCCAGTCTCTTCCGTTACGCTCTGGTCTCACGATCGTAATGTCACCGCGCAGCAGTTAACTCAGGTTGCGCACGGCCTGGAAAGCGAGCTCAAACATATCGACGGTACACGTGATATCTACACCATTGGCGGGCATCTGTTAACTGTCAATATCCGTATCGATCCCGCTAAAATGAACAGTTTTGCAGTCAGCTATGATGCCATCACACAGGTCTTAGCGAGCAATAATGCCAGCTCCTCCGTGGTCTCTTTAGTACAGAATAATCAGCAGATAAAAGTGCAAACCGGGCGCTTTTTAAAGAATATTAGCGAGATCAAAAAACTCATTGTATCGGTTAATCAGGGTTTTCCTGTTTATCTGCAGGATGTTGCCGATATTTCTCTGGCAGCTGATATTCCCAGTGAAAATGTCTGGCATGGCGAAAACGGTAAACTATATCCCGCCGTAACGCTGGCGATAGCCAAACAGCCGGGTAAAAATGCGGTGGATGTAACCCAGGCGATAGAGAAACGGCTCAGTGAAATCCACAATCTACTTATCCCGGATAATATACAAACCAGCATATCGCGCGATTATGGCGCAACCGCCAATGATAAATCCAACACCTTGATTGGCAAGCTTATCTTCGCCACCAGCGCGGTGATTATTTTAGTCTTATTAACCATGGGCTGGCGTGAAGCGATTGTGGTCGCAGTTGCCATCTCCATCACCTTAACTATTACGCTTTTCGCCTCCTGGGCTTATGGTTTTACCCTTAACCGGGTTTCGCTGTTTGCGCTTATTTTTTCCATCGGAATTTTAGTCGATGACGCGATTGTGGTCGTTGAAAACATTCACCGCCATATGCAGCTGAGCAAGGGCAAGCTCAGTGAGATAATTCCTATTGCCGTGAATGAAGTTGGCGGCCCCACTATTCTCGCCACCTTTACCGTTATCGCAGCACTGCTGCCCATGGCATTTGTCAGCGGCCTGATGGGGCCCTATATGAGCCCTATCCCTATTAACGCCAGTATGGGGATGCTTATCTCACTGGCCGTTGCCTTTACCCTTTCGCCCTGGCTGAGCAATAAACTGCTTAAACATCATCCATCTGAAGGGGAACAGCAGACAGGAGAAGATAACGATAACTTTATGGGGCGATTATTCAATCGCTTAATTGGTCCCTTTATTCTTGGTAGCAAAGCAAGATTGGCGCGCTGGATGCTTTTGGCCGGTGTGTTACTGTTAATCATTATCTCACTTGCTCTGCCCGTTAAACAGTGGGTGGTAATGAAAATGCTGCCCTTCGATAATAAATCAGAGTTTCAGATATTGGTTGATTTGCCCGAAGGCAGTCCCCTTGAGTTAACCCAAAGAGTGCTCGCAGAGTTAAGCGCTGTGGTCACAAATATTCCGGAATTAAAGGATTTTCAAATCTATGCAGGTACAGCTGCCCCGATTAACTTTAACGGGCTGGTACGTCATTACGACACGCGTGCGAGTCAGGAGCTGGGCGATATTCAGGTTAACCTGGTGGATAAAAAACAGCGCGCGCGCAGCAGCCATCAAATAGCAGTGAGCGTGCGCGAGGCGCTGCAGATGATTGGTAAACCTTATCATGCCAATATCAAAGTGGTTGAAGTGCCGCCGGGGCCGCCTGTCTGGTCGCCCATTGTCGCGGAAGTGTATGGTCCGAATCAGGCCCTGCGCGAGCAAACCGCAACACGCTTAAAAGCCTTATTCAGTGAAACCGATAATGTCGTTGATATCGATATTATGCAGCCGGAAGCGCAGCGCAAATGGCTGGTTAATATTGACCGCAGTAAAGCGGCTCGTTTGGCCGTTCCCTATGGCAATATCGTCGACGCCGTTGCCACCTCTATTGGTGGTAAAGAGATTAACATTTTGCACAGAGACGGGCAGAAATATGCGATTCCGATTCGTCTGCAGCTTAAAGAGGGCGAAAAAATCGATTTAGAGCCGCTCTTAAACCTTAAATTATCCAGCCAGGGCGGACAGTTGATTGCACTTTCAGAAGTGGTCAGTATTGAAAAAACCGTGATCGACACACCTATTATGCACAAAAACATGATCCCAATGATTATGGTGACAGCAGATATGACAGGTGCGCTGGACAGTCCGCTTTACGGCATGTTTGCCATCTCTGAGCGGATCAAAGAGCTCGGCTTAGATATGGCGCAGTACTTTGTCACCCAGCCAAATGGCACCAGTGAAATAGCACTGCTTTGGGATGGCGAGTGGAAAATAACCTATGAAACATTCCGCGATATGGGTATCGCCTATGGCGTTGGTATGGTGCTGATTTACTTATTAGTGGTGGCGCAGTTCAGATCCTACATTGTGCCGCTGATTATTATGGCGCCCATTCCTTTGACCATCATAGGTGTGCTGCCCGGCCATGCCCTTTTGGGAGAGCAATTTACAGCGACCTCAATGATCGGCATGATAGCCCTGGCAGGTATTATTGTGCGCAACTCGATTCTGCTCGTCGATTTTATCAACCACCAGACCAGTAATGGTAAAGCCTTTCAACAGGCGGTCATTCACGCGGGGGCAGTACGTGCCAAACCTATTATTTTAACCGGACTGGCCGCTATGATAGGGGCGTTTTTTATCCTTGATGATCCGATATTTTCAGGGCTGGCGATCAGCCTTATCTTCGGTATTTTAATCTCAACAATATTAACCCTGCTCATTATCCCGGTGCTCTATTACACTTTTATGCGTAAACAGTTTGAATGATGATTTGCAACTGAAAAATGTGAAGTAAGCAGAAGCAGCCGCTATCAACCATTCAAAGTTAGCGGCTAACTTCAATGCACTTGGAGACAGCTACAACTTATCCAGTATTTCATTTAATAATTTTTTCTGGGATTCAATACTAAGCGCTATTACTTTTGCGTCTCGATATCCTTTATCTTTGCTACTAAATAATGCTTCATTGTATTGATAGCTCTTATTGTTTTCATGTTGTGAAATAACGTGCTCTCCTGCCATAAGCGCTTTTTTAGTGCTCTCGCCCCCCGCTAATTTACTCAATTCCAAATAGCCTTCATCTAACAGATACAAACTGTTTTCACTTCTACTTTCTCTATCAGTTTGCCGGAATGTCGACACGCCGCCACCCACATAAAGCTTTTCTTGTAAATGCTCTGTCGTTTCACGCTTTTGTTTAATCGCATTCAGTGATGAGTTATCCATCACTGCTTTGATTTCATATTGTTCCGTTAATGTATGATCGCGTTCATTATTTCCAGCAGCACCGGCCATTACGCTATCAAGGAATACATTACGTGTTTGTTTGAGCGCTTGTTTATTTCCCTCACTTGTATTATCAATCATCTCTTCTGTATGCTGACTAAAATCGACCTTATAGCCGCTCTCTCTATAGTGGGCAGTGCTGATTCCTCCGCCTGCAGCAACAAAATTAGCACTGAAATCAGCTAAGCGGTTAAACCCCTCTTTTAATCTGGCTTTTTCTTCATCTTTAAGGCCCAACCGATCTGTTTTTTCTCTACTTATTTGTGTAAACAGGGTATTTGCTAACTCTCTCGCTTGCTCAAACTCTTTTTCAGCTTTACTCAGGCTTTTCCCCATCCTTTCCGCCAAATTCATAAAATCATTCAAGGTATTTTTAAGCAAACCACTGGTTTGATCTTGCTCATCTGTATTTTTATTGTTTTTATAAGTTGAGTCAGCCGCTTCATCTAACAGCGCCAAGTATTGCGCTAACTCCTGCTCACCTGCTACGCCGCCAAATTTTGAGTTTAAATTAAAATCCGCCATCATGACGCCATTTTGTGCCCAACTGCCTTCGAGGGTCTGCTTGTTGCCATTTTGGCTATAATTGTAATCAACATTTTGGCCAGCACCTTTTAAACTTAACGAAAAATCAGCTAACTGCCCACCATCAAGCCCCTCAATCCCCATAAGTCGAGTCAAATCATTACCTGCTAATAAACTATCGGAGGCACTCCCTATTGCATTCATTAATTCACTCAGTGCTTGATGCTCACTTTCCGATAAATCACCTTCAACTTCGTACTTAACACTAATTTGATTGCCGAAGGTTAAATCTGCGCTTCCTTTACTTTGTATTATATTAATATTAACTTCATCCCCTTCACGGGTTGTAACCTGTAAAGAGAGTGATTTTTTGTCCTTTGATAAAAAATCTAACTCTTCATCTGCGCCTATTTTCGAGTTCAATTCATTTAATGCAAAACGGGTATAACTTTGGCTTTGCGCAATATAGCTTTCCGTACCCGCATCAAGCTTACTTAAACTATCCAACACACTACGTGTTTCACTATATGCAATCTCTGCACCTTGGCTTATTCGTTCAATTAATTGATTAAGATTATCTGCATTTTCACCTTGCGCTTTTCCAACATTCACTCTGCGAGTGACTGTATCCACAAAGGCTTCATGCACCTCTTTTCCACCATTATCATGGTCCGCATAGAATTGAACGCGATTATCAAGCGCTGATTGAGAAAATTGATATAACGTTTGTGGAGAATGGGCAGCTAAAGAATTTTTAAGGAGATTTTTAGTATAGGTAAGTGTCGGAGAAATCGTTGTTCCAAGTTCCACAGTTCTATTTTTCAACTCGTCGGCTGAGGCTATTTTAGCCGTTTTTATTTTAACATTTGCCTGACTCACGACTGAAGAATTGTTCAAAAATGGGATTTTAAGATCAAAACGAACATTCATAGCTAACTCCAAATTTAACTTATGAACTGTTTATCGGCGAATTTGATATTAACTTTAGAAATGTTTTAATGTGAGGTTGTTATATTAACAACTACTGTAGTTTTTCTTGCCAAGCCAGAGGCTATATGAAGTGGCTTGGGCATAGCAGTGAACCAATAGTTAGATATTCTTGCTCCGTTAGTTATTAATGAGACTACCCAGCGTTTATGCTTATAACTCAAAAACACTATCAACTAAATTTTACACAAACGCCTGTCAATCTACTGCCACAGGGAGTTTTCTGGCATTCAAGCACTGAATAAATTGCATATTTACCCTCGGCAATCCAAGCTAATATAAATAAAAAACAGCTAAGTAAATCCGTAATGGTAGATATTTATTTCTGTAAGTAATATTTCACAGTTTAATTATGGCCCTTCATTTTTGTAACAAACAACCGCCATACAACTAGCATCAAATATCGACCATTCAAAGTCGCTATTGCCTTAGCGCACTCAAATAGGTAACCTGCTTTCATGCTTAACTAATAAGCTTAAGCGCATTAATATCAATAATTAGCAGATACGCTAATGTTCAAGAATAAACTACATGGGAATTTTTATGAAACGAGAACAGTGGGGCTCCCGAGCGGGCTTTATTCTTGCAGCTGTTGGTTCAGCAATAGGACTGGGTAATATTTGGCGTTTTCCTTATATGGCCTATGAAAACGGAGGCGGAGCCTTTTTTATCCCTTATCTTTTTGCCATGCTCACCGCAGGTATTCCATTTATGATTATGGAATTTGGTATGGGTCATAAATACCGCGGCTCCGCACCACGCGTGTTTGCGCAATTAGGTAAAAAATATGAATGGCTTGGCTGGTTCCAGGTTTCTATTGCCGCCGTTATCGCCGTTTATTATGTTGCGGTTATCGGTTGGGCTATCTCCTATTTCAGCATGTCTTTCACGCAAAGCTGGGGAGCAGATACCAATGGCTACTTCTTCGGGGAATACCTGAAACTCGGTGATAATAACTCACCAAGTCAATTAGGCTCTGTACAATGGCAGATAGCCATTCCCATGGCCATTGCCTGGGCAATCACTTTTGCGGCCATCTTCGGCGGCATAAAATCCGGTATTGAACGCGCCAGTAAGATTATGATGCCTTTACTGTTTTTAATGGTGATCGCCTTAATTGCACGGATGATTTTTTTACCCGGTGCACTGGATGGACTTAATTACCTTTTCCAACCCGATTTTAGTAAGATTGCCGATCCTAAAGTCTGGTCAGCAGCTTACGGGCAGATATTTTTCACTTTAAGTGTTGGCTTTGCCATTATGCTCGCTTATTCCAGCTACCTGCCTGAAAAATCAGATATCAATAATAATGCCTTTATGACAGTGTTAATTAACTGTGGCTTTTCTATTATTGCCGGCATACTTATCTTCTCTATCCTCGGCAATATGGCGCACGAGCAGGCGAAACCTCTCACCGAAGTGGTCAGCTCAGGTGTCGGCCTAGCGTTTATTACCATTCCGGCGGCAATTAACCTGTTGCCTGCGCCCTATATTCTGGGTCCGGTATTTTTCTTCGCTTTGGTTATCGCAGGATTAAGTTCGCATATCTCCATTATTGAGGCGGTAACATCGGCCTTTATCGATAAGTTAAAATGGTCTCGCAAAATGGCAGCCTCTATTGTTTGCGGCGTGGGGTTTATTGTCTCCCTCTCTTTTGCCACCAACGGCGGCCTGTTACTGCTCGATTTAGTGGATTACTTTATTAACAATATCGCGCTGCTGGCAAGCTGTATTGTTGAGCTGTTCATTATGGGGTGGTTGATAAAACTCACCGCTATCCATAAGCATGTCAATAATATTTCCGAGTTTAGCGTTGGCCACTGGTTTAAAATCTGTCTGCGCTTCCTGAGCCCGGTATTTTTAATCGTCATTTTAGGTACCAATATTATGACCACATTAACTAAGGGTTATGGCGGTTATGGGCAATCTGATTTAATTATATTAGGTTGGGGATTGATTGCCGCTATGCTGATCCTTGCCGTTGTGATCAACAAAGCAAGCAGCACGGTTATTGCTGTTAATAAACCAATTAAGGAAGTTTAATATGACAACAGGTGCAATTATTATGATGGTTCTTGGTTTAGGTCTTACCTGGGGAGGCGCAGCCCTGTGCATCCGTAAAGCGATGCAAAAACAAAAAAGCCGCGAATAATCTTAACCGGAAGAGTAAGTAAAGCTTACCGCTAAAAAGGATCAACCTGGTTGATCCTTTTTTTTTAAACACTATTCCTGCAATAGCTGCAACGCACTTTTCAGTGCATTAATAAAATAACGCGCCTCTGCAAGAGTGTTATAAATTGCAAAAGAAACCCGTACCGTACCCTTACACTTTAGCTCACTCATCAATGGCATGGCACAATGCGAACCGCTGCGCAGCGCGATTCCCTGCGCATCTAAGAGCATGGCAATATCAGCACAGGACTGCCCTTTTACCGTGAAACTAAGTGCCCCCGATTTTTCCACCCCGGCACAAAATAGCCTAACCTCTGGGATCTCTGCTAAGGCTTGTTCGGTAAAAGCCAAAAGAGACTGCTCATGTGCTTTTAATAGCGCCCTATCATAGCCCTGAATAAAATCGATCGCCGCCCCCAGCCCAATCACACCGGCAATATTAGGCGTTCCCGCTTCAAATTTAAAAGGTAATTCATTATAAGTTGTCTCGCTGAAACTCACCGATTTAATCATCTCTCCGCCGCCCTGCCAGGGCGGCAATTTTTCCAGCAGATGCTGCTTACCGTATAACACCCCCACACCAGTGGGCGCGAACAGTTTATGGGCGGAAAAAACGTAATAATCGCAATCGAGATCCTGCACATCAACCTCAAGGTGGGCAACCGCCTGCGCGCCATCAATAATGACTTGCGCCCCCACCTGATGAGCTAAGCGGATCATCTCTTTAATGGGGTTAACCACCCCCAGTGCATTGGAGATATGCGCTATGCTGACTAATTTGGTTTTCTCATTTAAAAGCGCCTGATAGGCATCTAAATCTAAACAGCAATCAGCCTTTAGCGGCACTACTTTTAAGACAATGCCATGCGTCTGCGCGACCATCTGCCAGGGGACGATGTTGGCGTGGTGCTCCAGCGCACTGATGATCACCTGATCGCCCTTTTGTAACTGCGCTGTAAGCACATTGGCAAGCAGATTTAGCCCCTCGGTTGTCCCTTTTGTCCAGATAATCTCTTTGCTGCTTTTGCCATTAATAAAGCCTTGTACTTTTTCACGCACCGCTTCAAATACCGCCGTTGCACGGTTGCTTAACTGGTGGCTGGCACGGTGCACATTGGCATTATCAGTGAGGTAGTAATGGGCAATGGCATCGACAACCGCCAGCGGTTTTTGCGTCGTGGCGGCATTATCGAGATAAACCAAAGGAAAACCATTAACATGCTGATTTAAAATAGGAAAGTGTGAGCGAAGCTCAGAGACAGAAAAACTAGAATTAGACAAAATAAACTCGCTTTTAATGGCTGGCAATCATAGAGGGAAAGCGATTCCCTCTATGATTAATAGGAGTTACTTACTGTTACGGCCTTCTATCATAAGACGCTTCATTTCGCTCACCGCAGCGGCAAAACCATCCACCACGGCGCGCGCCACGATGGCATGACCGATATTAAGTTCGATAATTTCAGGCAAGGCGGCAATTGGTTTTACATTGTGGTAATTAAGACCGTGCCCGGCATTGACTTTAATGCCCGCCTGGCTTGCATAGGTTGCCGCTTTGGCAATGCGTGCAAGCTCAGCCTGCTGCGTCTCTTCCGAGGGTGCGTCGGCGTATTTGCCTGTGTGCAGCTCAATATAAGCAGCGCCGGTTTTAATGGCGGCATCAATCTGCAAATTTTCAGGATCGATAAACAGGGAAACCTGAATACCCGCCGCATTTAAACGGCTCACAGCAGAAGCCACTTTAGCAAAGGATCCGGCCACATCCAGGCCGCCTTCAGTGGTCAGCTCCTGACGTTTTTCAGGCACTAAACAGACAAAAGCTGGCTTAGTCTGAAGGGCAATATCAACCATCTCATCGCTGACCGCCATCTCTAGATTCATACGTGTCTGCAGCGTTTGCGCAAGTACGGCCACATCCCGGTCGTTAATATGACGACGATCTTCACGCAGGTGAATGGTGATACCATCAGCGCCGGCACACTCAGCAATCGCTGCCAGATGAGCAGGCTCAGGGAAACAGGTCCCGCGGGCATTGCGTAATGTTGCGATATGGTCGATATTGACACCGAGTAGAAGTTTGCTCATCTATTTTATCCTTTGTTATTTTTTATTTAGCCAAAAATAGCGCACGACTATGCAATGGCTTACCACCCAGTAAATGGGCAAATGCTTGCCGGCAAAATCGTTTTGCCGCTTTTAAAACAATGGGCGTTGAGAAGTCCCGGCAGGCCAGCGCGAGTAACTCTTCGCCCCTATAAACTTGATCTTTTTTATGAATCGCCTGCTTGGCAAAAAAGCCCGCCTGTTGCTGATACTGATATTCAAAACCTGCTTCGATTAACTCTCCGCTATAAATATCTTCTTCAAAATTAACACCATAGCCCAGCGTCTCCAGCAGTGTTAATTCAAAATGGCGCAGCGCAACCTGCGGATCACTGTCACCAGCAATGGCTAATAATGTCTGCTGATAAGATTCAAACAGGCCATCACAGGCCGTTTCCGCCTGCAGTAATCGATACAGTAGTTCGTTGATATACATAGCCATAAATAGACGTACACCCACTAACGGCACCACCTGGGTTTGCGCCTCAATCGACTTCACGGTTTTTAAACTGCCCCGTCCAAAATAATTCACCTGCAGTAAAGTGAAGGGCTGTGCCATGCCCCGGCGCATACGTGTAGTGCTGCGTCCGCCTTTATAGACTAAACTGACCTTGCCGACATCCTGGCAAAAAAGATCCACCAGCTGACTCGTCTCCCGATAGGGGCGACGATGCAAAATAAACGCATTATGACACTCTAAAGACATCTTCGATCACTTACTGTAATCATCGCCATAACCGAGACTGTGCAGTGCGCGCATATCATCAGCCCAGCCAGATTTCACTTTCACCCAGACCTCTAAAAAGACTTTCGAACCAAACAGCTCTTCCATATCTAAACGTGATTGCATGCTGATAGCTTTGAGTTTCTCACCTTTATTGCCGATAACCATACGTTTCTGGCCATCCCGTTCAACTAAAATCAAGGCATTAATATGCAGCACCCCGTTCGCCTGCTGCTTGAACTGTTCAATTTCCACTGTCACTGAATAGGGTAATTCATCCCCTAAAAAACGCATCAGTTTTTCACGGACAATCTCGGAGGCCATAAAACGCGAGGATCTATCCGTAATGTAGTCTTCAGGAAAATAATGTTCAGATTCAGGTAAAACTTCCTGTGCCCACTGGCGGATTTTTTCAATATTATCGCCCTTTTTAGCAGACATAGGCAGAATATGTTTGAAGTTATAACGCTTACCTAAGGCTTCAAGATGCGGCAGAAGCTGCTCTTTGTCCTGGACATTATCAATTTTGTTAACCGCTAAAATAACCGGACATTTCAGATACTGAAACTTGCTCAGTACCATTTCATCATCTTCGTTCCAATGGGTGCCTTCAACAACAAACACCACCATCTCCACATCATTAATGGAGCTGGAAGCGGCGCGATTCATTAAACGGTTAATAGCGCGCTTTTCTTCAACATGCAGCCCGGGGGTATCGACAAAAATGGTTTGGTAATCGCCTTGCGTATCAATGCCTAAAATGCGGTGACGCGTAGTCTGTGCCTTACGTGAAGTGATACTGACTTTTTGTCCTAATAGCGCATTGATAAGGGTTGACTTACCTACATTTGGACGGCCAACGATAGCTACTAATC
>Ga0075011_10001609_pt1 | contig 12208 bp, 16 predicted proteins | sample TARM_MetaG_T_14_FD_72354 | JGI IMG/M metagenome (GOLD analysis project Ga0075011, IMG submission 72354) | Freshwater microbial communities from Pennsylvania, USA, analyzing microbe dynamics in response to fracking - TARM_MetaG_T_14 | ecosystem: Environmental > Aquatic > Freshwater > River...
GTACCTATAATATCAAATTTTATTCTAATTTTAATAGAGAATAAGTCTACAATAAAAAGTAAATACTTAGATAATTTTATTGCATTAAATATATTTAGCTTGCTCATGTTTACAATTGTTTTAACGGCTATATTATTTTTAAATTAATATGCTATTGGAGGATGACACATCGTGAAACTAAGTCATTTAGAATATCTTTTATTTAGTGCTTTATCTTATTGTTACTTTGATGAAAGAGACTGTTTTATTAATTTGGCAGATTTATTTTATTACTCAGACAATAGTGAAATAAATAAAAAAAGGATTTTATTAACAAATAAAATGTTCAAAACCATGAACTATTATTCTATATGGGAGACTTTGGAGAATAATATCATTGATATTTTAAAAAGTTGGGAAGTTGTAGATGTTTTAGATAGAACAGATTATGGGAAAGAGCATATTAAAACTGGTTTTTATGGTATTGCCTTTGGTAAAAAATATGATAATAACAAGCTAAATAAAATTTTGATTTCTTTTAGAGGTAGTCAATTATTTCCATTTAAAGAGGCATATCGTGATTTTATAGAAACAGACCTAAAAATAGGTTTAGGTAAAAAACCAACCCAATTTGATGAAGGCTTAGAATTTTATAAGAGAATAATTAATAAATTTGACTATAAAAGTGTAGAGTTGACAGGGCATTCTTTAGGCGGTGGAATAGCACAATATGTAGCAGTTATGAGTGAAACATTGATACAAGATGATTATTTTGTTCCAAATACTTGTACCTTTAATAGTATAGGAATAGCAGTGCAAGGAATGATAAAGGTAGAAGATTTTTTAGAGTTAAATGAAGTTAAGAATTTTATATGTGATTTAACGAATGAAAATAAATGGGAAAGTATTAAGCCTAATTTAATATTTTATTTGAAAAAAAAGCTAAATTTCATTGAATCTTCTACCAAATTATTGCCAATTCCTTCTGATTTTGATATTAAAAATATAAAAATTCATGATATTGAAAAATTGGCGTTTTTATCTCAATTAAAATTAATGAAAAATTTAAATTTAACAGAAGAAAATTATGAACAATTAATAACTTTATTGTTTAGTAAAGAAAACTTAGAAAAGGATTTATATAAAGCTATAAAAATATTAGAAGCATTTCATGAAAATACAAAGTATTCCAATAATATTTTTAATTTTGCACATTCCTCAGATTTTACAGCAACTTATTTTCCTCATATTGGAAAGACTATATATATAGATAAATATTTAGAAGAGAAAAGTAAAATTAATAAAAAAGATTTTTTTAAAACTTTAAATATTTTTCAAACAATGATAAAACAATATCATTTATTTGATGTTTTTATTCCATTCATATCTAGAAAAAGAGGAAAAAATATAGAGTTTTCAGAAAATGATTTTTCAGGTCAACTAAATATATGTTATTTATCTTCAGCACTTAGAAGATTAATTTATAAAGAAAAATGTTCTAAAGAACTTTTAATATTTTATTATAAGAGAAAGTTAATATTAAAAGAAAAAGAAATTTATTTTTTAAAAAATATAATAATAAAAGATTTTGAAAAAAGCAAAGACATGTTTATATATAAAAATCATATTGTTAAGAGATTAAAAGAAATATCAAATGAAGATTTTTTGTCTATGTGGTATGATTCCGCTGATAGACTTGTTAGTCCTTTTGAATATTTAGATATATTTGACTATATTAATTTTGTATATGAAGAAACCATTTTATAAAACAGTTTTAAAACTTAAAGTTTTTTATGAAAGCTTTTTGTTCTAAAACTGTTAGACTTGTTGCATAAAAAAAGCTAATTTTGTTAAAAATAAGGTAACATAAAAAGGATTTTCATGCTTTGGAAAATTAACCTCGCAAAACAAAATCGCTTCAAGTGCATTCAAGTCTTCTTCATTAGCATTTAAACAAGCTTTATATATTTGCTTTTTTAAATTCAAAAAATTTGTGTCATCATTTAAAATTTCAAGGATTCCTTCTTTTATTATAGGATTCAAATCAGCAGAAAAACCTTGGAATTTCATAAGGTCTTTAGCAATTTTAGCATGTTTTTTAAATATTTCTTCACAATACCGACTGCTAAACTCAAAGTATTTAAAATTTCTTTTTAGAAAAAATTGCATTTCTTTTATTAACTCCTCAATGTCATCAATGCTAAAAACTTCTAATAGGTTATCATAACTAGATTCAAAAGAAAGTTTAATATCTCTTTCATTTTCACTTAGTATTTTTAATAAGTTATCTGATTCTAAGTTTTTTATTAAACCTCTAATAATATCTCTATCCATTTCTAATTTGTCTTCAATTTCTTCAATTGAAAATAAATATTCACTATATTTGAATTTTGCAGGAATAATGTTTCTTAACAAGTTAAAAAATGCAACTTCATGCGTTAGTTTTTTTTCCATAAAAACCATCCTTATACTTTATTATTGTCGTATATTCATTATAAAATCTTTTTATAGGAGTGTCAAAGTATTAATCATCTTTTTTAAAAGTATCAACAATAATTTTAGCAACTTTACTAATTAAAAAAAGAATAAAAGCTTCTATATAAATTATTTTTTTAGGGGTAGCAGGAGAAAGTTGTAAGTTGATTAATAAAAATTCTAAAATTAATATAAAAAACAAAAAAATAAAAATTTGCAATAATGCAGATAGAAGAACATTAACAAATCCATTTAAATCAACAGAATTCCATTCAATTTTTTTCATGATTTTACCTCCAATAGTGCCTTTAAAACTATATACAATTTTTTTTAAAATATCCTTTAAGTTTTATTAAAAATAGATTATAATTTAATTAAACAAATAAAAAAATATAAAATATTTTAGGGGGGTATCATGTCTTATTGTATGTTAATGAGTACGTTTGGTAGTGAAGAAGAGGCTATTAAAGTGGGAGGACTATTGGTAGAAGGTAAAATAGCAGCCTGCTGTCAAATTATACCTGGAATATCTAGTATATATATGTGGAAAGGAAAATTAGAAAACACAAAGGAATTTTTATTATTAATAAAAACTAGAGAATACTTAGCAGAGAATGTAGAAAAATTAATTTTGGAAAAACATAGCTATGAAAATCCTGAAATAATTCAGATAAGTATTGATGATGGGAATGAAAATTATTTGAACTGGATAGATTGCTGTACAAGCAAAAATAAAAAATTATGTTAAGAAATAATTTTTGTGATAAATAAAAAGAAGGATAAGATATTATAATCCTTCTTTGTTATATTAAATGATTAATTTTGAAAAGACTTAAGTTTATTTACAAATTCTTCAAAAAGTATACTGGAAAATAATTTTTTTTCTCTAATTGAAGGGATTTCTTTATTTACAATAGCTTCTACCATCCTTTTATCAAATGGAATCTTTAGCCCTAAGTCAATATTGTTTTCAACACAAAATTCTTCTATTTTACTAGTCATTTCCATAGATAAATCATATTTATTAATAACTACAGAAACTTTTAATCTAAATTTTTTTGTTAGCTCATAAACTCTAACTAAGTCATGTAAGCCTGATAGAGTAGGCTCTGTAACAATAATAACCTGCTTAGCTCCAGTAATTGAAGAAATAACATTACAAGCAATACCAGGTGAACCATCTACTATAATTGTATCTTTGTTAGTTTCTTTAGCTATTTTTTTAGCCCTTTTTCTAACCTCAGAAACAAGCCTGCCAGAAGTTTCTTCACCTGGAATAAGTCTTGCATGAACCATATCTCCATAATCTGTATTTGATATAAAAATTTGTCCAACTACGGCATCAACCATTTTTATAGCATTTACTGGGCATATATACTCACAAACACTACATCCTTCACATTTTGAAGAATTTATTATTATTTCTGTGTTTATAGCACTAAATTTACATTTTTCATAGCATAGACCGCATTTTATGCAAATATTTTCATCTATCACAGCCTTTTTTAAGCCTACAAAATTTTCAGTATTTTTATTTTCACCTTCAAAAAGTATTTTTAAATCAGGGGCATCTACATCACAATCTGCAATAACTACCTTTTTAAAATAAGGAATAAGAGAAGCTGTAAGCGTTGTTTTGCCTGTTCCGCCTTTTCCAGAAATTACAACAATTTCATTAATTTCCATTTCTACCTCCTATTATTGTTTCAAGGAGATTTTTAAAAACTTCTTTATATTGTGGCATATATTGACAAAAAACTTGTCCTTTTGAATAATAAGTTGCAATGTTCTTATCAAAGGGAATTTCACCTATTATTTTCAAATTCTCTTCTTTGCAATATTCATAAACTCCATTATCTCCTAAACCAGCCTTATTAATAAATACACCAAAAGGTATTTTCATTTCTCTTAGCATTTCTACTACCATTTTCATATCACTTAATCCAAAAGGTGTAGGCTCTGTAACTAATACTGCATAATCAACACCTTCTACTGCAGCTACTGTTGAACATGAAGTTCCAGGAGGAGAATCAATAATTACTAAATCTTCTTTTTCTGCATTTAATTTTAGTTTTTCTATTATTTTTACACCAGATAATTCTCCAACATTTAAAAGACCATATTCCATATAATTATCAAAAATAGTTTTGCCTTTTATAATTTTTCCAATCTCTCTTTTTTGATATTTGATAGCTCCTACCTTACACACTAGTTCACACCCACCACAAGCGTGGCAAGACTCCTTAAATACTAAAACTGTATTTTTTGCAGGGATGATTGCATTAAATTTACAAAGTTCGCCACATTTACCACAAAGAATACATTTTTCTGAATCAACTACAGGATGTTCTACAAATACTTTTTCATCTTCTAAAATATCAGGTTTAAGAAAAATACTTGCATTAGGTTCTTCTACATCAGCATCAATAAGTTTAATATTTTTATTTATAGAGAAAAGGTTGGTAGAAACTGTTGTTTTACCTGTTCCACCCTTTCCACTTAATATCGCTATTTTCATATTAAACCCTTCTTAATCCACTATGCTCATTAACTGATGATGTTTCAAATTTTTCTAAATTTCCTTCTTGAAATTTGTTTGTTTGCTCTTCTACACTTATATTAGGAATTGCTCTATAAGCACTTATTTCAAATGCTTTTATAGCATCATTAGCTTTTGGACCAAGTTCAGGGGCGATAAGTATATTAGCACCATTATCAAAAATAATTTTTACAGCCTTTCCACCAGCACCAGAACCTTCATTCTTTGCTTCATTATTTACAAAAAAACTTTCTTTTGTTTCTGTATCAAATATAATAAAAGTTTCACATCTTCCAAATCTTTCGTCTGATAAAGCTTTTAAATCGTTTCCCTTACTACATACTGCTATTTTCATATTTATTTCCTCCTTAATTTTATACATTTAAATTATATTTTTTTTGCATATGAAACTCATATTAGGAACATTTAAACCTTTTGCTACAACATTGCATTTTGCCATAAATAAAAAGAAAATATTTTTTTTATCAATTTCATTTAAAGATTCAAAATTACCTTGTCCTTTAGAGATGATAACATCTGAACTGTAAAATGCTTTTTTAAATTCTTCTGAACAATTTTCAATAACTGTACCAGGAGAACCATCACCATTTGATATTATAGGCAAAATCTTATGAAGACTTATATTATGGGCATCTTCCATAGTTGCATCATTTATTACAGGCTTTCCTCTTACTGCAAATTTAATCTTTAAATTAGGAAATTCTTTTCTTATTTCTTCCACAAATATTTTATCAAAAACAATTTCACCGCAATTATCTCCTAAATAAAGTAATGTTTTAGAATTTTTCAAAATTTCATATAATTCTTTTGAATCATCAATTTCTAAATTTGTATTTTCTACCTCATCAATGTGTTTTAAAACGCTTTCTTTACTTATTTCAGATTTTATTCCAAAATCTATTATATTACCAGCTATGGCTAGTTTTAAAGCTTTTTTAAAACTATCAGAATTTTCTTCTACCAGTTTTTTAAAATCATTTTCCATTTTTAAAAGTTCCATATTAAAAAAATCTTTAATATCTTTATATGGATCTTTTACACCTAAATGTTTATTTATAATTTCATAAACATCTTTAACAAGTGCTGGTGGAGATGAATTATAGTCTTTAGTGCTAAAGTTTATAAGTATTTCTCTTATGATTTTTTCAATAATTTCATCTTTTGCTTTTAATCTTTTGGCAGTAAATATTCCATTATTTATAATACAAGGAATACATTCAATATATGTTTTCATTTTTAATCTCCAATCATAATTTAAGCAAGGAATTTTCCTTGCTTAAACTTATTTTTGAAATTCTTTTAGTTTGTCATTAATTTGAGATAATTCTCTTTCTAAATTCTCTTTTCTTGCTTGATATGCTTCTTGCTCACCTAAATCTGAATAAGAAAAACACCTTCTTTGACCAAAACCATCATTTCTTCTACAAAAAAATCCTCTTCTAAAAGCTCTGTTTTCATAAAAAGAATTTGAATTCTCAGAAATACTTTTATTACTACAATTTCCAAATCCTTTACCTGTTAAAGGTCCTTCATTACTTTGACCAAAACCATTTCTTCTCATAAGATAAACACCTCCGTTTTATTTTATGTATTCAAAATCTAGTTTATATTAAATTTTTAATTCTTCAATTTGTTTCTTTATTTGTAAAGCAGAATCTTTTATTACTTTTTCGCAATCTATTTTATAAACAGTTTTTAACTCTTTACAATTCATAGAACAATTATTTGCTTTAAAATTTGTTTCAAATATTTTTATTTGTTTAAAAACTTTTCTCATATTTTCTTTATCAGAAGATTCAGAGCTTCCGAGTTTCAAGCTAAGAGCCATTATAGCTCCTGTAACTGCTCCACAAGTTTCTCCTAAAAACATTCCAGTTCCAAGTCCCATAGTAGCTTTTAATAATTCATTTTCATTTTCTGTAAGTTTAAGTTCTTCATTACAAGATTTTAATATTGACTGAACGCAATTAAAACCATTTTTGTAATAATTTAAAGCTTTGTTCTCCATAGTTCTCCTTAATTACCGCAATTGTGTCCGTGATGTCCATGTCCGTCACCATCACCATGATGATGACTACATGCTGAACCTGTTGAGTCTAAATTTCCTTCTAAATATACTTTTAGATTACTTTGGATATCTCCTGTTGCTCCTAAAATAACTTCAATATTATTAGTTTTAAAAATGTTTATTGCCATTTGACCCATTCCACCTGTTATAATTGTATCTATCCCAAACTGACCTAAGAAATTTGGTATAACTCCTGGAGCATGAGGTGGAGGAGTTACAAACTCACTATTTACAATATTTCCATTTTCTATATTGTATATTACAAATTCTCTACAATGTCCAAAATGCTCTTCTACCATAACTCTATCATTTGTTGGGAATGCTACCTTAATATTTTTTTTCATTTTATTTCCTCCTAATTATAATTTTTATTTTTTAAAATATCTAAACAATTCTATTTTTAATTTATCTTTTACTTCTTCTTTACCGTCAATAAGTTCTTCTAAGGTAAAATTATTTGCAAAATCACAAGTAGTACATTCTAATCCAAATTTTTTTAAAACTTCATCTAAATCAGGATATTCTTTTATTAAATCTTTAAAGGGTGTTTTATATATTTTTTCCATTTTATCCCCCTTATTATTTTTTCAAGCTTTCTAATTTTGCTCTTTCTTCATTCATTCTAAGTTCCACACCTTTTATAACATTACTTAATGATTCATAGGCTATTCCACCAACATTACAGAAAATATATGGTCTACCAGTATCACCTGCTTCTACAATTTCTTGAGTAAGAGGGATTCTTCCTAAATAATTAACATTTGTTTTTTCACTTAATTTTTCTCCTCCACCTCTCTTAAATAAATCAATTACTTCATTACAGTGAGGACAAACCATTCCACTCATATTTTCCACTAAACCTAAAATAGGTACAAATAATAATTTGCTAAAATTAATTGCCTTATGGCTATCTAATAAAGCAACTTCTTGAGGGCTTGTTACAATTACACTTCCACAATTCCCACCTTTTATTTCTTGTGCAATAGTAAGAGTTTCATCGCCAGTTCCAGGAGGTAAATCTACTATTAAATAATCTAATTCTCCCCATTCAATACTAGATAAAATTTGTCTAATTGCATTAGTTTTAGCAGGACCTCTCCAAATAACAGGTTTATTTGGGTCTTCCAAATAAAAGCTAAGAGAAACACAATGTAAATTATCACTTAATTTATATGGTGTTTTCAAATCAACAATTCTTGCTCCTTCTACACCTAACATATGTGGTATGTTTGGACCATGTAAGTCAGCATCTAATAAACCTACTTTTTTCCCTTGTAATGATAAACCGTAAGCTATATTTGTGCTAAGAGTTGATTTTCCAACGCCACCTTTACCACTCATAACCATAATCTTATTTTTTATTTTGGACATATTTTCTTTTATTTGATTTTCTATTTCCATGAAAGCCTCCTTAAGTTTTGCTCATATGCTCACTATTATTATACTCTCATTTCAGCATTTGTCAATTATTTTTTTTAAATAAATAGTGTATGATAATAGTATGATAATAACTATGTAAATGAATATTTATAGATAAAATTGTGCTATTTTAAAATATAGCATTGAAAAAAAACTATATACATTGTATAATTATAGAGTAAATTTAAGGAGGATATAATGTTAGAAATAGTTGTTGCATTTGATGAAAATAAATTAATAGGAAAAGATATGGAACTTCCATGGCAAATAAGTGAGGATTTGAAGCATTTTAAAGCTCTTACTAGTGGTCATAGAGTTATTATGGGAAGAGTAAGTTATGAAAGTATTGGGAGACTTCTACCTAATAGAGAGAATATAATTTTGACAAAACAAGTTGATTACAAGGTAGAAGGAGCTCTTATTGTAAATAATATTTCAGAATTAACAAAGTTATTAGATGATAGCAAAAGAAATTTTGTTATTGGTGGTAGCAAGATTTATGAAGAGCTTCTACCTTTTGTTGATATTTTACATATTTCACATATTAAGGGTACTTATACTGGAAACGTTTATTTCCCTAATATTGAATTGGATAAAAATTATATTAAGTTAGAAGAAAAGGAATATAATGATTTTGTTTATTGTTCATATAAAAAAATCAAATAGTGGGAGGGGACTATGCCAAAAAAAGTTGTTTTTACAAGAGATGATGTTGTTACAAAAGGTTTTGAGATGTTAAAAGAAAGTGGATTAAATAGTATTACAGCAAGAAATATTGCTAAAAGTTTGAAATCGTCACCAGCACCAATTTATAGTTATTATTCTTCAATGGATGAATTAAAAGATGAGCTTATTGAAATTGCAAAAGAACAGTTTTTAGTTTATTTAAAAAAACCTTATACAGATATGGTCTTTTTAAATGTAGGAATGGGAATTGTTGTTTTTGCAAGGGAAGAACAAGAATTGTTTGATTCTATTTTTTTGAAAAATAGCTCTTATAAAGATTTAATTACAGAATTTAAGAATATTATTTATAAAGAATTAGAAGATGATTCTAGATTTGAAGGAGTTAGCCAAGAAAAGAAAGATTGGTTACTTGATAAATGCTGGATATTTGCCCATGGATTAGCTACTTTAGTAAGCACAAATTTTTTAAAAAACGTTACTGATGAATATATAAAAGAAAATCTTTTGGATATGAGTATTTTATTTGAAAATATAATCGGTGAGAAAGCTTATGATTATAAAAAAATATCTAATTAAAAATAAAAACAGGTACTCTTAATAGTATTTCTATTAAAAGTACCTATTTTTTTTAAAAACTTTTAATGCTATAAGAATCTTTTATTTCTTTAAAGTTTGCTCTAAAGTTCTTTAAGGTAGAAGGTAAGTTATTTAAAATATCTTCTGCCATTACTCCATCTTCTCCTATTTTATCTCTTACTAAATCACCACAATATCCATGCAAAAATACACCGTTAGAAACGGCTTTTTCCAAGTTTAAGCCAAGGGCAAATTGTCCAGCAATAATTCCTGCTAAAATATCACCACTTCCAGCTACTGATAAAACAGAATTTCCACTAATATTAATATAGATTTTACCATTGGGATAGGCTATAATTGTTCTCGCACCTTTTAATACTAAAATAACCCTATATTTTTTGGCGAATTCTCTAGCAATATATACTGGATTTTTCAAAATATCTTCTACCTTCATTTTGCATAGTTTTGACATTTCACCCATATGAGGAGTAAGTATTGTAGGAGCTTGCCTTTTATATAGAATTTCCATTTTTTCAGCTAAGGCACTTAAAGCGTCAGCATCAATAAGTATAGGACATTCTAATTTCGAGATTAAAATTTGGCTAAGTCTTTGAGGCTCTTCATCCAATGACATTCCACCACCTAAAACTATCAAATCCATTTCCTTACTTAAATCTATTAAATATTTTAAATTCTCTATACTTATATTTCCTCTAGAAGTTTCCTTCATAGGATAATAAACTACTTCATTTGCTTTTGTTCCTAGAGTTTTAACAAGAGTATTTGGGCAGGCTAATCTTGAGTAAGCTCCACCAGACTTTAAAAATGCAACAGAATTTAAATAAGGTGCACCATAATACTGGCTACCACCACCAATAAACAAAATTTTAGAAAAAGAACCTTTATGGCTATTGGGATTTCTTTGGCTTAATTCTTGGGCTACATTAATTTCAGTATCAATATTTTCACCTAAGCTTTCTGGTATAGATATATTACATTTATATAAAATTCCACCATATTCAAAGCCATCATAAAAAATATTCCCATATTTAATAAAACCATAAGTAACAGTTAAATCAGCTTTAAAGGCAATACCACAAACTTTTCCAGTATCACTACAAATTCCAGAAGGAATATCCAAAGCAAGCTTATAAGCATTTAATGAATTTAACTTAGAGATTAAATCAAAGTATTTACCTTCAACATTTCCTTTTAAAGAGATTCCAAATATACCATCAATAAGCAAATTAAATTCATCAAAAAAAAGATTGGTATTAACAATATCTTCATATCTATATATATTTATATTTAATTTACTTAGAATTTCAAAATTAAATCTTGAAGCATTTTTATACTTGTCTGAACCATCAACTAATAAAACGCTCACCTTGTAATTCATAGTAAAAAGTTTGCGAGCAAGGGCAAGGGCATCACCACCGTTATTCCCAACACCTGCTACCAATAATATATTAGATTTTTCCAAGTCACAATGCTTTCTTAGAGCCATATAAGTTCCTATACTTGCGTTTTCCATTAAAATTTCTTCATTTATTCCAAATTTTTCGCTAGTTTCTCTATCAAGATTTTTCATTTCTTCTGCACTTACAATTTTCAAAAAAATCACCTCATTATGAAATTGAATATATTTAATTTCTTAATACAGTATACTTAACATTTTATTAATTAACAAATTTTGTTTTAGAAATAACTAATTTTTCTTGTAGATACTTAAACTATTGGAAAATACTTGAGCAAATTTTTCTCGAATTTCCAAAGGCTCTAAAATTTCCACTTCATTTAAAAAAGCTGGGAAATAAACTAAGGCATTAAACTCTTTACAGTAAAACTCATAAATATTGCCATCACTCCTAATTAATTTTGGTCGATTATGTGGCGACCTTTCATATTTTTCTATCCCCCTCTTAGTAAATTTTACTTTTAATATATGTCCATAGGATAAAAAAGGGTCAAAGTTTTCATCTATTCCTATAATTCTTTGCCTATATTCCTTGTAAAATTCCATATTTTCATTTGTTTCAACTATTTCTTTAATACTATAAAATTTAAAACAACGCAAATCACAAGCCTTATAATCATAGGCTACAAGATAGTAGAATTTATCATCTGGATTTATAAGAAGGCTATAAGCTTCTACCTTTCTTACTTCATCATGAAAAAATATCTTGCAAATTTTTTTCTTTTTTATGGAATTTTCTATTAATTCTTTGTTAGACTTAAATATAATATCAGCTCTATTTTTTGGAGCTAACAAGCTATAAGTGTATATAATATCCCTAAAAAAATCTGCCTTTGTTTTATAGTTTTGTTCTTTTATTACTTTTTCAAGGTTTAAAAAGGTACTGTTGTGTTTATTTAGGTTAAAAACTATTGACTTATTATTGCTTGTTTTTTGGAAATTTGATTTAATAGAAATACTATTATAT
>Ga0075011_10001611_pt1 | contig 12200 bp, 13 predicted proteins | sample TARM_MetaG_T_14_FD_72354 | JGI IMG/M metagenome (GOLD analysis project Ga0075011, IMG submission 72354) | Freshwater microbial communities from Pennsylvania, USA, analyzing microbe dynamics in response to fracking - TARM_MetaG_T_14 | ecosystem: Environmental > Aquatic > Freshwater > River...
TCTATTTCTGTCATGCCTACTCTTCCTGGGAACGTGGTTCAAACGAGAACTTCAATAAACTATTACGGGAGTATGTCCCTAAAGGAAAATCTCTTCACCTGTTTACAGAAAGTGATATAGTTCAAGCCACTCAAGCTATTAATAGACGAATTAGAGAAGTTATCGGGCTACGTTCATCGAAAGAATATTTCGAACAGTGCATTCTCTAAAAATCGTCTTCCCCTAGGGGAAGGAATAAAGATATTTAAGTACATCGAATCATGGACTAAAAGTGTTGCATTTAACTTTACAACTCAAGAAAAATTTTAAATATTAAAAGAGAGCCTCTAAAATCAGAGACTCTCCTAGATTAAATAGATGATCATTTGTGTGACTCAAATAGTCATATGTACCCGAACCTTCACTCCTTTTCATCTATTTAACTTCCGTGAAAATACCTTCATATAGTAGTACTGATTTATTTCTTACTGTAATGCTACGGAGTTTATTTTTGTTAATTCAAAACTGTCTTGGTTCTAATTCTTGACATACTTTCCTTTTCATCAGAATCTATATCAACTTAAATTTTAAATCTTGACACTCTAAATCTAACTTTCACTTCATATATATCCGTCAGTACTACTTAGTATCCTCACTACCACACGAAGAAGTATTCTACCTCTCCTGCATCTTTATAATAACATGGAAACGCTAACATAACAACCATTTTAGCTTTTTTTAATATTTTCTTTACTTTATATTTAAAAAGAACCGCAAAAGCGGTTCTTTCGTTATAGATTATTGTAAACGTGAGTTTAGTTCTGCAGCAAGCTCTTCGAATCCTGGCTTACCTAACAATGCAAACATATTGTGTTTGTAGTTTTCTACTCCTGGTTGATCAAATGGATTTACGCCATTTAGATAACCTGAAATCGCAACTGCTTTTTCAAAGAAGTAGATTAATTGACCTAATGAATGCTCATCCATAGCAGGTATGTTAACTAGTAAGTTAGGTACATTCCCATCTGTGTGTGCTAACAGAGTCCCTTGGAAAGCTTTTTTATTTACAAAATCAATCGTTTGACCTTCTAAATATTGTAACCCGTCTAAATCTTCTGCCATTGCTGGAATTGTCATTTCATGTCTTGGTTTTTCTACATTCACTACAGTCTCGAATAAGTTACGTGTTCCATCTTGAATACTTTGCCCGATTGAATGTAAGTCTGTAGAAAAGTTTGCACTTGCAGGGAAGATCCCCTTACTATCTTTACCTTCAGATTCTCCGAATAATTGTTTCCACCACTCACCAAAGTATTGTAATGAAGGCTCGTAATTCGCTAAAATCTCAACATCTCTACCTTTACGGTATAACATTGTTCTTAAAGCGGCATATTGATAAGCTTCGTTTTCTTCAAGTTTAGATGAACTATAGTTGTTCATTGCAAAAGCTGCACCTTCCATTAACTTATCAATGTTACCCCCAGCTACAGCAATTGGTAATAAGCCTACTGCTGTTAATACAGTAAAGCGTCCACCTACTCCATCTGGAATAACAAAAGTTTCATAACCTTCTGTATCTGCTTCACCCTTCAAGGCACCACGAGCTTTATCTGTTGTAGCATAAATACGTTTAACCGCTTCTTCGTGACCATATTTTTTGATTAGGATCTCTTTAAAAACTCGGAATGCGATTGCTGGTTCTGTTGTTGTACCTGATTTAGAAATCATATTAATAGAGAAGTCACGGTCTCCAACTAACTCGACTAGGTCTTGAAGATAAGTAGAACTAATGCTGTTTCCTGCAAAGAATACTTGCGGGTTGCCTTTTTGACCCTTATGAATATTGTAAAAAGAGTTGTTTAAAAACTCGATTGCAGCACGTGCACCTAAATATGAGCCACCTATTCCAATTACAATCAAAACTTCTGAATCTTGACGGATTTTTTCTGAAGCCGCTTTAATTGCTGCGAATTCCTCTTTGTCATAATTTTCTGGTAGATCTACCCAATCGACAAAGTCACTTCCTGCACCTATTTTCTCATGTAGCTGCTTGTGTGCTAATTCAATATAAGGTGCTAATTGTGTTAATTCATGTTCACGATAAAATGGTGTTGCTTTTGAATAGTCAAATATCAATTTTTCCATTTGTGTTCACTCCTCATTATTTATCTTAATAATATTTCATTACATTTTAAACTCTTACTTTATCTGTAAAATCGTCTTGTTCTATTTCCTTTAGCGCTTTATCAATCCAGTGCGGCAATTTTTTAGCTAAGCTGCTAAATCCGATATTAGGTGTGTAACGTTTTCGACGACGTTTAGAACGTGCGGGAAAAGGAGGTGTATTCAACTTTTGTAACACGCGCATTGATAAACTTATCTTATTTGTGTATTCATCAATATCAATGATCATTACTTTTAATCTTTGACCAATTTTTACAAAGTCATCAATTTCAGTCATATAACCGTGACGGCATTCCGAAATATGAATAAGTCCCTGTTCAGTATCTGATAGACTTATGAAAACACCATAGTTCTGAATACCTGTTACTTCACCTTCAATAATGTCGCCAATCTTAAAATTTGTAGTCATTATTGATTCTCCTTTGAAGTGAATATTATTTTACAGTAATGCTTTCAATCAGAATTTCTTCTTGTGGTTTATCCATAAAACCAGTAGGTGAATTCTGAATGGCTTCTACTACTTCCATCCCTTTAACTACGTGCCCAAAAACTGTATGTTTTTGATCTAACCATGGAGTTCCACCATTTTCAGCATAAGCCTCAATTATTGGTTCAGGGAATCCTGCACCTTTTAATTGACTTAACATTTGAGCGGGTACGTTAGGTGCAGTGACGATAAAGAATTGGCTTCCGTTAGTATTCGGTCCAGCATTTGCCATTGATAATGATCCATATAAGTTGAATAACAATGGCGTAAACTCATCTTCAAATGATTCACCATAAATACTTTCTCCACCCATTCCAGATCCTGTTGGGTCTCCCCCTTGAATCATAAAATCTTTAATAACACGGTGGAAAATAACGCCATCGTAATAGCCTTTTTTCGCTAATCCAACGAAGTTAGCTACTGTTTTCGGTACTAATTCTTCAAATAAAACTAGCTCGATATCACCTTTATTAGTATGTACTACAACTGTTGACTCTACATTACTTAGGTTTAATTGTGGAAATTGTTCCATATTGTTGTATGCTCCTATTCTTTTTTTATAGTAGGTTCATTGAAAAATAAACACTCATTTACATTTTACACTAAAAGTAAAAAGATTTTAATAGTTATCACGCTTTATTTTTGATATGATTGTTTTAAAGCAAATAAAATTTATATAGAAGGATAATGATTCAGTATGAACTTACCACTAGTCACGGCTTTTATTGCAATCTTCTTTACACAACTAATCAAATATCCCATCTCTTTCCTTTTTAATAAAAAAGGTGCAGAGATAGATATCGTTACTTCAACGGGTGGTATGCCAAGTTCTCACTCAGCTGCTGTTACGAGTTTAATCACTGCTCTTATTTTTGAATATGGTTTTTCATCTCCACATGTTGCAATCGCAACGATTTTTGGTGTGATTGTTATGTTCGACTCGATGGGTGTTCGCCGTCAAAGTGGCGAACAAGGTATTGTGCTTGATATACTTGCAAAGAAACATCTACAAGAATTAAATCAACAAGTTAATCAGTATAACTCAACGTCAGAAGAATCCTACAAGGAAAATCCTGTATTAAACCAATATGACATTGAAGATTATGAACATATGATTATAAAAAAATATTTAGGGCATAAACCTACAGAAGTTATAGGTGGCATTATGACCGGAGGAATTGTAGCCTTTGTCTGCCGAATGATTTTTAATTAAATTCTACTAAAGCTACCATTGGTAGCTTTTTTTTGTAAATTTTTTAATAATATTTTGCAGCAGTGAAAAAACTTGTTATAATTCAAACAAGTACTTTTCGTAATTAACGACAGAAAGAGTGATACATTGATTTCCCATGAAGAGATGTACGATATTACCATCATTGGTGGCGGTCCTGTTGGGCTATTTGCTGCTTTCTATGCTGGTATGCGTCAAGCTAAAATAAAAGTGATTGATAGTTTAGAAAATTTGGGTGGCCAACCTGGGCATCTTTACGCCGAGAAATTAATTTATGATATTCCTGCTTATCCAGCGATTTCTGGACAAGAACTTACAGAAAACTTAATTAAACAACTCGAGCGTTTTAACACTAGTTTCTGTTTAGGTGAAGAAGCACTTCGAATTGATAGATTTGAGCCAGAAGTTGATGTGCCTTATTTTGAAATTGAGACTACTTCAACAATCCATTACTCACGTTCAATTATTATCGCTGCAGGTAACGGAGCATTCCAACCTCGTCGATTAAATCTTGAAGACTCAAAAAAATATGAGCATAGTAATTTACATTACTATGTTAATAATTTAGAGCAGTTTAGAGATAAAGTGGTAGCAGTTTGTGGTGGTGGTGATTCTGCTGTTGATTGGGCGTTAACTTTAGAGCCCATTGCGAAAAAAGTATACATCATTCATCGTCGCAACAAGTTTCGTGCTTTAGAGCATAGCGTAAAACTGATGGAAGACTCCTCGATTGAAATTCTTACCCCTTATGTTCCGTCAAATATTGAGGGTGATGAGAGCAAACTAAATAAAATCATCCTTAATGAAAGTCGTACTGACAATTATTTGGAACTTGAGGTTGATAATTTTATCGTCAATTATGGTTTCTCAACTTCAATAGGTAAAATAAAGTCTTGGGGCTTAGAAACCAAACGTAATGCGATTCTTGTAAATCAGCAATTAGAAACAAATATCCCAGGCGTTTATGCAATTGGTGATATTGCGGAATATCCTGGTAAGGTCAAAATTATTGCATCTGGTTTTGGTGAAGCACCACAAGCAATTAATAACGCTCTACTCTACATCGATCCAGAGAATACTACCCCGTCCGTTCACAGTACAAGTTTATTTGAAGGAGAATAATATTATGAGTCCGAATGAAAAATTATTGAAACAAAATATATTACGCAATCATGCGATTAAATTATTAAATGATCGCGGTGTTGAATTAAAAGATATCTCGGACATTGTGTTCGATTTACAAAAAAGCTATGTTGATGACTTAACTCATGAAATGTGTTTACATAACGTAGAAAAAGTATTAGACAAACGAGAAGTACAGAATGCTGTAATTACCGGCATTGAGTTAGATATTGCCGCAGAAAGTGGCCATTTATCTCCTGTTTTAAGTGACTTGTTAATGAGAGATGAAGGATTATATGGTATTGATGAAATACTATGTCTCAGTATCGTCAATGTTTATGGCTCGATTGGTTTAACTAATTTCGGTTACGTAGATAAAATAAAACCAGGAATTATAGGAAAGTTAAACGATGAGAAAAGCAATTGTTGCAATACATTTATTGATGATGTTGTGGGAGCTTTAGCTGCAGCAGCTGCAAGCAGAATTGCACACGCACAGCCTCAATTAGAAGATTTGAGCCACTAGGCGTTAAAAAAAGAGATAAGCCAATGTGGCCTATCTCTTTTTTTGTTTTCTTGACGGTTCATATAATACAGTAAGTCGTATAAGGTAGATAAGCACTTCATAAATTAGTATGGCCACTACAAATAAAATCATAAATAAGCTTTCCGGCAGAACCGTAATCACTGGATCAGTTACAGGACTAAATAGCCATAAATCATTCCTAAACAATATTTGATGGAACAAAAGAAAAACCTGATCAAAAGAAACAACAATTAGAAACAAAAGAATAAGAGGAAAAGAAATCGCTACGATAAACCATCTTTCCATCCAAGGCTGAAGCTTTTGCTTATGTATCCATTGTATTGTGATAACACTTACTACGACCCCTATAATCGCCACGACGAAACACATTAAGAACAAAAATTTTACCTCTTCAAAATGGAATAAACCATTTTCTGAACTACTAAAGTAAGGCATCTCTAATGTTTCAATTGCTGGATTAACTAAATAAGAAATCAATACTTTATAATTTTCCATTAATTGTTTATGGCTCAAACCAGACACAGCACTCAAATCAAACCATTTAATTGCAAAGCTATAGATGATAGGCGATGTGACAATAACTCCTGATATCGCTAATGTTAAACTCGTAAAAATAAACAATATTGTCGCAAAAAATTGCTTCAAATAAAATATTATCATTAAATAAACTCCCACTCTGACAAATCATTTAATACATATGTCGGTGGAGTAGGTAATTGATCTACGTCTTCAGCATGTGTTACACCTGTTAAAACTAGCAATGTATCTACTCCAGCCTTTAATCCAGCTAAAATATCCGTTTCATATTTATCTCCAATTAACAACACTTCGTTCGCACTCAAATTCAGTTTCTTCAAAGCAGCTTCGACAATTAAAGGATTAGGCTTACCAGCTACTAAGGCTTGTTTACCGGAAGCAACTTCTAAGAACGCTGTTATTGCACCTGAACTAGGCATTATTCCCTTTTCAGTAGGTATCGTTTGATCGGCATTTGTCACTAAGAAAATAGCTCCATTACGAATTGCCATAGCTGCAGTTGCTAATTCTTCATAATTCGTTTGGCGATTCAGACCTTGTACTACAACATCAGCTTGAGCATCGTTCACAATTCTAAAGCCAGCTTGTTTCACTTGATGATGTAGAGCCCTTTCCCCAACTACAAAAATATTTTTAGCTCGAAAATTTTCTTTCATATAGCTCAACAATGCCTCAGTTGATGAATATACATTCTCTAGTGATACTGGCAAGTCGTAATCATTTTTTAAATGGTTCACAATTTCTTGCGGTGTCCGTGTTGCATTATTAGTTAAAAACACATACGCATCATTACGTTGATTTAATCGATGAATAAATGCTTCAGCGCTGGGAATACGTCTAGCGCCATAATACGTTGTACCATCTAAATCAATGAGGTAACCTTTATATTTTTTCAAATCTCCACTCCTAGCACTTCCTCTTTATTTCCCATCCATTTTCTTCTTAATCACAAATGATTTCTTACTCCGTGATTGTCCCTTATTAAATTGTGCCTGTGATTTAGAATCATTCGATTTGCCAACATTTATGTGTTTAACCACTTGTTTTGGTTCTGTCTTGGTATTATTTTGTTGATTAGCTTGATTTCGAATTTGAAACTCTTCTTTACTTGTCCTTTTATTCAAATCATTTGAGTTTCCTGGTCGATTATTACGTTTACGACGGCGAGAACTTGAAGTGAATTCCGCCTTTTTAGTTGATACCTGACTATTAGCAGGCACTACTTCAGCTACTGGAACAGCCATATTCTGACTTCTCTCTAAATATTGTTGGTACTTTTCTAAAGCTGAATCTTTTGCAATAACGAAATACTGGCAGCCAAAATTACAGTATTCTTTTAAATAATCATCTAGAAAGTTAATTTGCTGATCACGCGGCACTTTTCTTTGATTAACTTGGTAAAAACCTCTCAATCGTAGTTGCTCGTATCCCCAGTCTCCAACTATAAAATCAAACTTTTCAAAATACTCTTGATATCGTTGTTCAAAAGCTTCTAGTTTAAATCCCTCTCGATAATCGACAACAAGCTGATAAACTTGATTTTTGATTTGAATATGCTGCTCATCAATTTGGTGAATATCCTTATTAATATCTAAATTATCTGTTGCAATCTCTGTCAATATTGCTTCTAATTGATGCGTCATTTTATTTTCTTCTTGTTTAGTCATTTATTAATCCTTCCTAACTGTTGTTATTGGATATTTTTTTTGAATATAAATCGATACAATATGACGTAGAAAATCTGGAAATAATAACTCTGGTGATCCGTAAGTAGCTATTGTTGAAAAGAACGGAACAAACCAATAATGGTCTACCCCAGCTACTCGATATGTTCTATTGGCAACAATAGCTTTTCCTTCTGCATACCACTCTTGAGTTTTAGAGTTAAATTCAATTCCTCTAAATATAATTTCACCAAATATTTTGCCTCGAAAACCCATGCCATTTATTAATCTGTAACGCAAGTCTTCTTCTTGAGACTTCATCTCTTCTAACATTTCAATTAAGTGTTCCCCTCGAAAAGTCATGATAATTAAATGCATCGAATGCGGTAAAGCTTCGTGCAAATCATTTTGAGTTATACTTCCTTTGGGTAAATCAGAGAGAAATAACCCTGTACTGAGCACACCAAGGGTGGTATTCGTTTTGTCACAAATTGCATCTAATGCTAGTTGAATAAAAGAATGTTCACCCTCACTTCGATTAGCAGAATATACATGTGGTAATTCTGCCAACTTTTGACTCTTTAACATTTGTCGGCCTCGCAATTCATAACTATCAGAAATGGGAATTTCAGTTAAGTCTCTCAATTGTTCGATCGTTGTGAGGTGACAATTAATCGCTATCCTTCGTTTGGTTTTACGCCAAAGATTGCCAATTTGCTTATCAGGAATATCCAGTTCAATCAGACCAACATACTCCCCATAACGTCCCGCAGCAGCTAGGGTAGCTTGCTTTACTACCTCTCCATCTTGTAAAACATGGTGTGTATGCCCACCTATAATTAAATCGATTTGGGGATATTTTGCCGCTATTAATCGATCATCTTTTAACCCTAAGTGAGATAATACGATCACTACATCAACGTTGCGACTTGAATTTTGAATACTCCGTAATTGTTGTTCTAAGGCATCATAAGGATCAATCAATTCATACTGATTCAGTGTATAAGTTGCATAAGGTGCCGTCAAGCCTATTAACGCAATTCGCAAATCTTCAAAATCTCGATAAACTATTGAACTAGCCCAACTAGGATAATTATAAGTACGACTATCTAACAAGTTTGCTAAGGCTACTTCATACCTAGACTGGGAATACAAATAAGCTAATTGATTATTAGTAAAGTTCAACCCTTCATTGTTCCCTATCGTAACCACATCGTAACCAGCTTCATTAAAGAGGTCGACCATAATCATTCCCTCCGTCGCTTCGACCATCGGATGAACAGTATCCAACGCATCCCCTATATCAACTAGTAAAAAGGGCTCTCTTTTCTCTATAAAAAATTGTTTCTGAAGGTTTAAGTATTGTTTAATAATCGGCCAGTTCTCTAAATGACCGTGCAAATCATTGGTATGTATGATATTTAACTTCATCCTTGAGCGCCCCCTTCGTTTGTTATATTATATCAAAATTCACGACGATTTCATTAACATAGAGAAAAATAAGGCTTTATTCACTTAAGGTGAATAAAGCCTTTTAAAGGAATACTATACTGATGCTGTAATGAGTGATCCTAGTACAATTAATAAGACAATAGCTAAGATTCCAACTCCAGCCAAAGGTAATATATATTTATTAGGTATCTTAGGAATTGGATAAGTAATGATATACCCCCCTGCCAAAGCAACAACTACTAAGGCAAAAATATATTGAAAGATAGTTAAGCTCATCGTATAGCCTAGTAATGAAATTAATGGTAATACTACTGCTGACGCTTGTAACGGTAAACCTTTATAGGCGTTATCCGGCATTTCTCCTAAAAATTGTTCTGAACGATTAAAATGAGCCAAGCGAATAGCCACTGCGAGTAAATAAAGAGCCATAATGAATACTCCCCATACAGACTGGAAAGTTAATTGTACTAATAGTACTGCAGGCAATAGGCCATAAACAATCATATCTGCTAAAACATCTAACTCTAATGCAAACGACACTTGAGCTTCATCTTGTTCATAAGTAGCCCCTAATCGAAATGTAAAGATACCAATGATTGCTGATATGATTAAAGATACCAATGCATACTGTGTTTCATTTATGACAGCAAAGCCAACTCCTACTGCCCCAAAGAATAATCTTAATAAAATAATAATATTCGATTGATGTAGATTTCCAAGAAACATGTGATCCACCCTTTCTTTATAACTAACTTTTTATATTCACACTTTCATTCTACTCTCTTTTAACCGCTTTACGCAAGCGTTTCCTACTCAATTCATCATCTTTAACATAACTTTAACCAAGATAGACCTTCAAATTATAAAAATCATCAAATTTACTGAACTTGATTCGTTTTTTATCCATAGATGATAATTTTCAACACAATATTAGGCATTAAATTATTTAACAAGCAAATTAGAAACCTAGTTGATACAAATTTCAATCATTTGGATATAATTGGGTTATACCGCCCTCTTTATAAAAGTATTGATCCTCATTAGAGTTATTGAATTCAGTATGACTTCTTTATCCAAAAGAAGTCGTTCTTTAGGATGCTCTTGTGCAAGTGTTAGTTTTTTTAATTAAACTATTTCTCGTAACTTACCGTGCTGTTTTTTTAAAATTGGTACTGTTACAACAACTCAACCTACATCGCTTGAGTTAGAAAAGCACGAAATTCAATGAGGATTTGAAAGCGACCTACTCCTTGAAAAATCAACTCAACGAACGAAGCAAAGATGCAAATCACCTCTAAAATTATTATCTCTTATACCGTAAAATTGACGATTCATACTAATTACTTCCTTATACATTTATCTAAAACAAACAAAGGAACTGTGTGTAAATGCTTACGACAATTGAATTATGTGTTATAATTATCTTATGGCATGTAATGAGAGCTACATGTAAAGATTATTTTGACTAAAAACCCAAAGAGGTGTTAAATATGAAATGGAAAATAGTGACTGATTCAGGATCTGATATCAGAAAAATTGATCATTTAAATGATGATGTGGCATTTGAATCCGTGCCATTGATGCTCAACATTGGTAATAAAGTTTACGTCGATGACGAAAATGTTGACCTTGGTTCTTTAATGGATGCAATGGAAGGTGAAGCAAGTGCGTCATCAAGCGCATGCCCCGCTCCGAATGCATATGCTGAGACATATAAAGGCGCAGATAATGTTATAGTATTTACATTATCTTCCAACTTATCTGGTAGCTATAATAGTGCTTCTTTAGGCCGAGATCTAATCCTAGAAAATAATCCTGATGCAAATATTTTTGTTTTCGATTCTCTTTCAGCTGGGGCTGAAATGAACCTTTTAGTACGCAAAGCAGCTGAATTAGCTAATCAAGGTTTAGAGTTTGATGAATTAGTGAGTCAACTAAAAGCCTACCACGCTAATACAACCGTTGCATTTTTGCTAGAGTCGGTTGACAACTTAGTAAAAAATGGACGAGTAAATAAAATTGTTGGTCAAATGATTGGTTTACTAGGCATTCGACTGGTTGGCCGTCGAACTGATGAAGGTAGAATTGAGCTGGCGCACAAATCAAAAGGTAACAAACGTGCAATGCGCACTTTAATTGATGAACTTGTTTCAAATGGTTATCGCGGTGGCGATTTAGAAATTACTCACGCAGCGAACCTTGAAACAGCCGAAGCTGTGAAAGCAGCACTTCTAGAAAAGTTTCCACAGACTGAGATTACAATTCTACAAATGAGTGGCTTATGTAGTTTTTATGCTCAAAGAAAAGGTTTAATTATTGGATACCAAACAATATAAAAGTAAGCAAAAACACGACGATAAGTTGCTGCAATTGGCAATTTATCGTCGTGTTTTTTATATTTTGTCCTTATTTTGCATTTTGTTGAATAAATTCTAATAATTTATTCATGTAAATCTTCAATTCCTCATCATGGTTAAGATAAGTTTGATGCTTACTTTCAGCAATTAGAATCTGTTCTACGTTTGGTAAATAAGTTGCGGCTGTAAATATCCCTTCTTTTTGAACCATCGTGTCACGCCCAGCTCTTATTAATAAAACCGGCTGTTTAATACGTTTCAATCTGTCTGGTTTTAGAATCGCGTGCGTTGTATCAAATGCTGTTTTTAGCCAATTGAAACTACCACCTCTAGTTGGTACTTTGTGCAAACGAACGTTTACATCATGATGGTAAGCTTCTCGAATTTGTGAATTAGAAATTGAGTTTTCTATTTCATTATCATAGTGCGTATGTCTTTCACTATCAAATGCTTCAGTTGTTGGGATGTATTCCCGACCCCAACCTAGTTTTGCCATTTGTTTACTAAACAGATAAGTAAAAGAACGCGGAATTTTTCCAGTATCTATTAAAAACATTGGCGTATTTAAAATAACACCATCTACCATTCCCTCAAATTGCTCAATAAAAGAAGTTGTCACAGCACCACCCATTGAATGTGA
>Ga0075011_10001613_pt1 | contig 12184 bp, 9 predicted proteins | sample TARM_MetaG_T_14_FD_72354 | JGI IMG/M metagenome (GOLD analysis project Ga0075011, IMG submission 72354) | Freshwater microbial communities from Pennsylvania, USA, analyzing microbe dynamics in response to fracking - TARM_MetaG_T_14 | ecosystem: Environmental > Aquatic > Freshwater > River...
CAGGGAACAGGCGCCACCTTGGTGCGCACCCAGTCGGTGCCTGATGAGCCGGCGCGCGCCCGTTGGGGGCTGCCTGACCTGCGCGAGGTCAAAGGACAGTCCGCCGCCAAGCGCGCGCTCGAAATCGCGGCGGCCGGCGGGCACAATCTCCTGCTGGTCGGCCCGCCCGGCGCGGGCAAGTCGCTGATGGCCTCGTGCCTGCCGGGCATCCTGCCCGACCTCACGCCGAGCGAGGCGCTCGAAGCCTCGCTGGTGGCCTCGGTCGCCGGGATGCTGGAAGACGGGCAGATCAGCCGCGCGCGCCCCTATCGCAGCCCGCACCATTCGGCCTCGATGGCCGCGCTCACCGGCGGGGGCCTGCGCGTGCGCCCCGGCGAGGTGAGCCTCGCGCATCTGGGGGTGCTGTTCCTCGACGAACTGCCCGAATTCCAGCGCGGCGCGCTCGATTCGCTGCGCCAGCCGCTCGAAACCGGCGAAGTGACCGTCGCGCGGGCCAATGCCCATGTGACGTTCCCCGCGCGGGTCCAGCTGATCGCGGCGATGAACCCGTGCCGCTGCGGCCATCTGGGCGATCCGGCGCTGGGATGCAGCCGCGCGCCCAAATGCGCCGCCGACTACCAGTCGCGCATTTCCGGCCCCCTGCTCGACCGGATCGACCTTCATGTCGAGGTAGACCCGGTTTCCGCCGCCGACCTTGCCCTGCCGCCACCCGCCGAAGGCTCGGACGAAGTGGCCGCCCGCGTCGCCGCCGCACGCCAGCGCCAGACCACCCGGCTCGAAGGCACCGGGCGGCGCAACAATGCCGAACTCGACGGCGACCTGCTCGACCGCCACGCCACGCCCGACGCGCCGGGCCAGCAATTGCTGCTCAAGGCCGCCGAGGCGATGCGCCTGTCTGCGCGCGGCTATACCCGCATCCTGCGCGTGGCCCGGACCGTGGCCGATCTGGCCGGTGCCGATCAGGTCGGCCGGGTCCATGTGGCCGAAGCCCTCGGCTATCGCCGCATGCCCCCGCGCGCCTGATTTTCCCGCTCATTCAGGGACGAGCGTGCGCCCTTCGAGGCGGGCGACGGCATGGCGGACGACCTTGTCGAGGGCTTCCTGGCTGAAGAACCCGCCCGGAATCAGGCACCGTTCGATCAGCACGCGGCGGAAGGCGGCGAAGGTGTCCGCATCCGGGGCGACCGGGTTGCCCCAGAAGGCGTCGATGCCGTCCTGACAGGTGAGATCGGGCACGTCGTAGACCGCATGGCCCAGCACGACCACCGGCACCCCGGCGGCCAGCGCGAACGTGCCGCTCGTGCTGTTGACCGTGACCATGCCCAGACTGCCGCGCGTGACCGGCACGATGTCGCCCATGGCGAGGTAATCGACCCGGTCGGCCACGCCAAACCGCGCGGCAAGGTCGGCCACTTCCTGTTCCCAGTTGCGCACGCCGTTGTCGAGCGGGTGTTCCTTGACCACCAGCCGCGTGCCCGCCGGGGCATGGGCGGCAAACGAGGCGATCACCAGATGGATCGCAGGCAGCATCCCGGCAAAGGGCGAATGCAGGCGGATCTGCGCGTCGGAATCGAGCTGGAGCGGGAAGATGAAATAGCGTGCATCCTCGCGCGTGAGGCGTTCGAGCAAGGCGCCTGCGGCCGCCTCGCGCGCCTTGCGCGCGCGCAGCTTGCGCCACCAGCCCAGCCCCTCGACCACCGGATGCCACGGGCGGTGGTTGCTCCAGCCCGGATAGCGCCAGCGGGTGAGCACGTCGGCGGCGTTGTAGGCAAGGCCTTCGAGCGCGCTGCGGCGGAACGAGGAGGGCACTTGCGCATGGGGCGGCACCGGGGGCAGCGCGGCGGCGGTCTGCCGGAACCATTCCGGATCGCGCGGCAGCGACGAGTGGCCATTGACCCCGCCCAGTTCGAGCGTCACCCAGTCGGGGCGGATATAGCCTTCATCGAAGACATGGACCGGCACGCCAGCCTCGCGGCACAGGCGAATCGCGGGCGCATGATGATCGCGGCAATCGCCGAACAGCACCACGTCGGTGATCCCCTTCTCGGCGAGCAGGCGCGCGAAGAAGGCGGGCCACTGCGCCAGCGTGCCGCGATACTCGATCCCGCCCGGCAGGCGCCAGAACGCGCGGTCCCCCCCGTTGAAGTTGACCTTGTAGACCTTGTGCCCGTCGTTCAGCAGTTCCTGCCCCAGACGGCGGAACAACGGCCCCATCAGGCCTTGCAGAAGCAGAACGGTGCGTGGGCCGGAAAGGACGGCGGGTTGGCCAGCAAGCTGGGGGGACGGTTCGGACATCGACAAAGAAAGGCGCGCTCCCACGCGTTGGACGGTGTTTCAGGGCGTTAGTCGGGCAGGCCCGCACGGGCAAGAGCGCTGCGAGATGACAAGCACGAGCCGCCCCGTTATTGAGCCGGGCACTATCGGACCAGGCCCCCCCTGCCCACAAGACCCGCCCACAAACCCTGCCCACAGACAAGGCTGCAACGTCACGGTGACTTTCAACGGATCGACAGGAACGGCCACCCTGCTGGGCGCATGGGCAGGGGTCTGGCTGATCGACGCGCTGATCCGTCCGCGCGCGCGCCGTTTTCCGATGCTGCCCATGGTGCGCCGCCTGCCCATGCTGCGTAGCCTGCCCGGCCTGGCGCTGCTCGCCGCGATGGCCAGCGCGCTCTATGGCGGGTTTCTCGCGCTGACCGGCAATGGCGCGGTGGCCATGGCCCTGACGCTGGCCTTGCAGGGCCTGTTCGCGGTCGCTTCCAATGCCAAGCATGCGATGCTGGGCGAACCGCTGCTGTTCTCCGATCTGGCACTGGTGGGCGCGCTGTTCCGCCATCCCCAGTTCTATCTGTCGGCGGTGCGGGTCTGGCAGCGGGTGGCGGTGGGGCTGGCCGCGCTGGCGCTGGTCGGGGCGATTACCTGGCTCTCCCGTGCCGATCCTGCCGCCCATCTGGCCGGTCTGGCCCTGCTGGCAGGCGGGCTCGCGGCGCTCAGGCTGGCGCGGGGGTGGAGCCGGTCGGCGGCCTGCTCCCTCGCGCGGGTGCCCGATGCGGCCGGGGATGTGCGCGCGCTGGGCCTGATCCCGACGATCCTGCTCTATTGGTGGCGCTGGCAGGACGAGGCCGACCCGGCCCCCTGCCCGCTTCCCCCGCGTGCGGCGCCCGCCACGCCGCCCGAGCTTGTCGTCGTGATCCAGTGCGAGAGCTTTGCCGATCCGCGCGACCTGTTCGGCGCCCGCGGAGAAGCCCTGCCCGCTCTCGAAGCCGCCCGCACGGCAGCCTTCCAGTGGGGCAACCTCGAAGTCAGCGGTTTTGGCGCCTATACCATGCGCACCGAATATGGCGTGCTGTTCGGGCGCGAGGAGGAAGCGCTCGGCTTTCGCCGCTACGACCCGTTCCTCACCGCGCTGGGCGAGGCCAGCTATGCCCTGCCCGCGCGGCTGCCCGGCTGGCATGCGCGGTTCGTCCACCCGCACGACATGCGCTTTTACGGGCGCGACGCGATCATGCCCGCAGGCGGCTTTGCCGAACTGGTCGGCGAGGAACACTTCACCCCGCCGGGGCCCGGCGAAGGCCGCTACGTGACCGATGCGGCGATGACCGAAGTGATCCTCGATCTGGCCGCCCGCACGCCCGGCCCCGATCTGCTGCCCGGCCTGCTGTATGCCGTTACCATCGAGAACCACGGTCCCTGGGCGCCCGATGCCCGAGGCGGGGGCAAGCCCGATCTGGTCGAAGGCTACATGCGGCTGGTCCGCCATGGCGACGCGATGCTGGCCGCCTTGCGCGAGGGGCTGGCCGCGCTGCGCCGTCCGGCCTTGCTAGTCTTCTTCGGCGACCATCGCCCGAGCATTCCGGGCGCGAGTGTGCCCCCGCCCGAAGGGGCGCAAGGCCGCCGCCACACGCCCTACGTCATGCTGCGGATCGGCGCCGACGGGCAGACCATCACGGGCGAAAACCGCCGGGTGGACCTGAGCCCGGCGGGGCTGCACCATGCCGTGCTCGATGCCGTGCTGGGGCCAGTACCGGGGCCAGTACCGGGACCAGCGCCGGGGCCCGCCCCCGGCATGGAATAAAGCCCTTCGGGCGCGGCCTGCCTCTTGCGTCCACTTTGACACAATCGGCTACATGCTTGCAGCGGGCGATTATTTTCCGGACACGGGATCGAAACATCGCCACGGGATTTTCCCCATGAGTCTCTCCTCGCTTCGGCAAGGATGACCCGGCACACTTGACACACTCTCGGCACATACGCGGCACAGGGCTTATTCATGCAGGGTTCGGGTCTCATGGGGCACATTTCATCGCGCCTGTTCAAACGGGCCTTTCCGTCAGGGTCTTTTCGGCTTGACAGGAATGGCTCACTCCTGTCCGAAGTGATGCCAATGCAACAACCGGCTTCCGATACGCAACGCATCAGGCTGTTCAAAAATGAACTCCTGGAAAAGCTTACCTTGCTCTCCCCGCGTGTCTTCGCGGCGGTTTGGGGTGTTCTTTTGCCGCTGATCGCGTGGACGGGATGGACTTACACCGGCGCCCCCGCCCTGCACGGGGGACAGGAAATGATCCATTTCGGATGGACCGTCCTGGGCTCCGTCGTGCTGGGCCTGGCCTTCTGGACGCTGTTCGAATATGCGATGCACCGTTTCCTGTTCCACTGGGAAACGAACATTCCGCCGGCCCGGTGGCTCGTCTACCTGATGCACGGCAACCACCATGAAAGCCCCAATGACCCCTTGCGCGGGCTGATGCCGTTTTCGGTGAGCCTGCCGGTGGGCGGGCTGATCTGGCTGGCCTGCGTGGCGACGATGGGGCCGATGGGCACCTGGCCGTTCCTGGGCTTCATGATGGGCTACGTGATGTACGACAGCCTGCATTTCGCCTGCCATCAATGGCCGATGCGCGGGCCTGTGGGGCTGATGTTCAAGCGCCACCACATGCGCCACCACCACATCAACGAACACGCCAACTATGCGATCTCGGCGCTGTTCTGGGACCGCGTGTTCGCCACGCGGATCGTTTCGCTCAAGCAGGAAGAAACGAAAGAGTAGACACGTGAGCTGGCAGAAGACGGTCAATGCGCGGGGCTGGAAAGTCCCCTTCATCAACAAGTCGCTGTTCCAGATCGGCAAGGAACTGCGCCCGAAGATCGATGCGGTGATCATGCGCAATTCGCTGATCCCCGATGCGGCGGTGCAGGACAAGGCCTTCTTCCCCTGGATCGCCGAGCTTGAGCGCCACTGGGAAGCCATCCGCGACGAGGCGCTGGCGCTGCAACCGGGCCGGGACATCCCCTCGCTGGGCGATATCTCGTTCGACCATGGCCGCATCGCCGCCGACCGCCGCTGGCGCACATTCTTCCTCAAAGGCTATGGCTATCGCATGGCAGGCAACGCCGCACGCGCGCCGATCACCGCCGCGCTGATCGAGAAAGTCCCCGGCCTCGTCACCGCCAATTTCTCGGTCATGGAAGCCGGCGGCCACATCCCGCGCCACTGGGGCATGACCAAGGGCATGCTGACCTATCACCTCGCCCTGCGCGCGCCGCGCGACACCGAAAAGGCGCGCATGCACCTTGAGGAAGGCGAGACTCTTCACGTCCTCCACTGGGAAGACGGCAAATCGTTCCTGTTCGACGACATGTTCAACCACGAAGTCTGGAACGAGAGCGAGGACGACCGGTACATCCTGCTCATCCAGATCAAGCGCCCGTGCCGCTTCATGGGCAACCTGATCCAGACGATCTTTCTGGGCGCGGTGCGCCATTCGCGCTTCGTGACCGACATCCGCAAGGCGATCGACCGCGAAGCCAAGGTCCGCGAATCTGGGGCCCGCAAGGCCGGAACCCCGCAACCGACCTGAGAGCCCGCCCCATCGGCTCAGGCCTTGCGCATATCCTCGATAGCCCCGGCAACGATGGCGATGTGCTCGGCCCAGCTCGGGTTGTGCCAGCCCGGCAGGCGGGCCAGTTGCGCCCGATGGAGCGGCCCGCGCGTGGCATGGTCGAGGATCGCCGCGCGCCAGCCCGGCCCGTCAAGCGGGTCGAGATAGTCGGGCACGTCCTCGCCCACCTCGCGCAAGGCGGGCAGGTCGCTCGACAGGACGGGGGTTCCCACCGACAGCGCCTCGGCCACGGGCATGCCATAGCCTTCGGCGAACGAGGGCATCAGCAGCGCGCGTGCGCCGCGCAGCAGCGCCGAAAGACGCGCATCGGGGCAGCCGTTCAGTTCCTCGACATGGCCGACCAGCGCCGGGCAGCGTTCGAGCATGTCGACGATCTGCTCGTTCTCCCAGCCCCGCCGCCCGATCACGACCAGACGCGGAACCTCGTGCGCGGGCAAAGTTTCAGCCAGATGGCGCCAGAGATGGAGCAGCAGCAGGTGGTTCTTGCGCGGCTCGATCGTGCCCAGACAGACGAAATAGGGGCGCCCGTCCGCACCCGGTTCGGGCTCGGCCGGGGGCAGTTCCTCGGTGCCGAGCAGGGCGACATGAACCGGCGTTCCCGGCGTCAGCCAGGGCGCCAGCGCCCGGCCCGTCGCCGCCGAATTGACGATGGCGCCCCCCCCGCTTGCCTCGCAGGCCGATGCCACGGCCTTCATCCGCAACCGGTGGAGCGCCGCACCCGAAGGCCGCGCATATTCGGGAAATTCGATGGGGATCAGATCATGGACGAGGCACAGGAACCGCGCGTTTTCGCGCGCGAGGATGCGGCGGACGAGCGCCCCCTTGGTCAGGTGATGGGGCGAGGCCTGAACATAGATGGCAGACCCGTTCCCAATCCCCTCCCCAATCCCCTTGCGCGTGGGCCAGAGCGCCAGCAGTTGCGGCAGGACCGAGAGCAGCGAGCGCCGCGCAGGCGCATCCTCGTGGCTCGCCCAGCGGCGTTCCAGCTCGTCGAGATAGGCCAGCGCCGCCGCGCGCGGCACCCGGCCATAGCCGCCCAGCGGATGGACCGCAGCAAAGGCCAGAGCGTCGCCATAGCGGGCCAGCAGCCCGCGCGCATAGGCCATTTCGACCCGGTCCACCCCCGAAGGCGTGGCATGGCGAATCCGCGAGATCAGGCGGGAGATATCGAGAATGACGGTCATCGGAACAGTTTCATCAGCTTGCCCTGCCAGCGGCGCAGCGGCGCCACCCAGGCAAGGCGGTTGATCGAGGCCGCGTCGCTCCGCGCACCAACCATGCGCGCAATCAGCACTTCGGGCGGGCAGGGAAGGCCCGTCACCGGGTCGAGATAGCGCGGATAGCAGATCAGCACCCCGGCCACGAGCGCATCGAGGCAAAGCATGCGCCCCCGCCGCGCAGGCACCGGGCCAAGGTCGCGCGTGAGGCCCCACCCTGCGTAGAACGGGGTGCCATGGCAGACCACCTCGCGCCCGCGCATCAGCGCCTCGAACCCGGTCAGCGAGGTCAGCACATGCACCGCATCGACCGCATCGAGCAGCGGCGCCATGCCCCCGCCGCGCACGATCCGGTCGGCATGGGCGAGGATCGCCACATCGGGAACTTTGCCCTTGCGGTGCCCGGCATCGACATCGGGATGGGGCCGGAACCAGATTTCCGCCTCGGGTTCGAGCGCGCGGGCGCGGCGCACCAGTTCGAGGTTGGAGGTCAGCCCCCCGCCCCCGGCGCGCACCGACATGTCGTCTTCCACCTGCCCCGGCACCAGCACGAGCCGCTTGCCCGCCCTGCGCTGCGGCACGGTGGCCCCGGTATCGGCGGCATATTTGCTGATGCCCGCCGCCACGATGGCCGCGCGCAAGGCCGCCGCCCGCGCCAGCAGGCTTGCGGGCATGTCCCCATGGGCCAGCAGCGTTTCCAGATCGCTGGCCCCGCGCGGATCGAAATGGATGCCGCTGGCATCGACCACGACCGAAGAGGGCGGCACGAGATCGACCCCGAGCCCGACCGAGCGGACAAACCCGTCCTCCACGCGCACGAGCGGCACGCCCGCTGCGTTGGCTTCTGCAATCAATTGTGGCGACACCCGCGAGGGCCAGACCGCAAGGCCTCCCCCAGCCCTGCGCGCGATGGCCAAGGCACGTGCAGGCCGCCGCGCAAAGGCCAAAGGCCGCCCCGGATGCCAGAGAAACCGCGCGATTTCGGGCCGCTTCCACCAGGCCATGCCACAAGCCACGGCAATCGACCGATTCGCATCGAGCGTCGTGCGCCAGAGACCCAGCAGGGCAATCGTTTGCAAAAGCCCGGCCTGCTCGCCGCTAAACGGATCGCGCCACGTCGCCCGCCCCAGCGCCCCGGCCACCCGCGCATCGAGCGCCGCCCCGTCTTCGCCGGGCAGGCCGAACCGTCCGGGCGAGAGAACCTCCACCGGCACCCCGGCCACCCGCGCAAGGGCCACCCATTCATCGTCGCCATGCGCCCGCAACAGCCCCGCGCCGGGCAGGACCGACCAGGGATCGACATCCCCCAGCCACCGCCCGTCGACACAGACCCGTTCGCCCGTCTCCCTCCGCTCGACCCGCTCGGGCGCCCGCGCCAGCCCTGCCGGATCGGCCCAGAACCGCCCGCCGATGCGCGCCTCGCGGATGGCGTTGAACAGCGCTTCCGATGTCAGGGGTTCCCCTTGTGCAGCATGTTCCGCCCCATTCACCCCGGCATCCGCCCAGGGAAACGGCGGCGCACGCAACAAGGGCTCGAACGCCGCCATCAGGGCCGCTCCCCCCAGCAGGCCAACCGCAAGCCACCCGGTTCCGGCACGATCACGCCAAACCCGCCCGTCGGCAGCTTCATCCCCGCCTGCGCCTCCAGCCCTGCCGCCAGCAACGCAAACCGCGCCGCACCATTGCTGGTCACCAGCAAAACCGGCCCGTCGGCACGGCGAGGCTCCTCGAACAGCGCCCGCCACCCGGCTAGCCGCGCGGGCGCATCGACCCCCCACCCGGACGGGGGCAGCCCCCGCTCGTCCCAGTCGGCCAGCGCCTGCGCGCCGATCCGGGCCAGCACGGCCTCCTCGGTGGCGTTCTCGTCGGGCCCGTGGTCGATCTCGCGCAGCCAGTCGCAAGGCTGGGCCGCGGGCGTTCCGGGCAGGTGATCGGCAATCGCCTGCGCCGTCTCGCGCGTGCGCCGCAAGGGCGAGACGAGAACCCGCGCAAAGGCCCAGCCCCGCGCGGCAAAATGCGCGCCCAGCGCCGCGCCCTGCGCGTGCCCTTTCGCGGTCAGCGGAAGATCGGTGCGCGCACCGATCCGGCGCGGCGGCTCGCCGCTTTCAAAGGTATTGCCATGGCGCACGATCACAAACATCGGCCCAGCGCCTATCAGGCCGGGAACGGATCGCCTAGCCGGGCAATGGTCGCTTCGGCCAGCGCGAGATCGGCGGGGGTATCGATCCCGCTCATCGCGTGGCTCGGCGGATCGATGGGCAGCGTGGCAATCGCGCGCCCGGCCTCAAGAAAGCGCAACTGTTCAAGCCCTTCGAGCGCCTCATACCGGCCCATCGGCGCAGCGCCGAACCATTCGAGCGCCTCCATCCGATAGCCATAGAGCCCCAGATGCTGCCACACCGGCGAAAGCGGCCCGGCCTTGCGCAAGGCATCTTCGTCGCGCAGCGCGGGCACGATCACCTTGGAAAACCACAGCGCCCGGCCATCTTCCGCGCGCAGGCAGGTCGTCCCGCTGAACGGCGCGGCCTGCTTGTGCGCGCGCAAGGCATCGAGCCTTGCCCAGTCGAGCGGATAGACCGGGGTCGCCACATCGGCCTGCCCTTCGCGCAAGACCGCGATCAGCCCGGCCACCACCGCAGGCGGCACGAACGGCGCATCGCCCTGAAGGTTGATGACCAGCCCCGGCTTATCGGCCTGCGCCAGCGCCGCCGCACAGGCCCGCGACGAGCCCGAATTGCAGCTCTCGGGCGTCATCACCGCCTGCGCGCCGATGGCCTGCGCATGATCGGCAATCCTGGCGTCGTCGGTCGCCACGACCACCGCGCAGTTTCCCGCCTGAGCGGCCGCCACCCGCGCCACGGCCACGACCCGTTCGAGCAAGCTGCGCCCGGCAATCGGCAGCAGCGGCTTGCCCGGCAACCGGGTCGAGCCATAGCGCGCGGGAACGACAATCAGATCAGGGGGCATGGGCAGATCAGGGGGCATGGGTATGGACCTATGGAAGAACAAGGATACCGCAGGGGCCATCGCCCCTGCACCCCATTAGCTTTGGACAGGGCAGTGCCTCTGGCCAGGCCGGGCATGACAGCCTGTCTTTCAGACCACTCCGGCGCGCACGATGTCGTGCATGTGGACGATACCTGCCAGCTTGCCGTCCTGTTCGACGAACAGCACCGACACCGCGTTTTCGTTGAGCACCCGCAAGGCATCGGAGGCGAGCGTTTCAGGCTCGACCGTGATCGGGTTGGACGACATATGCGCGCCAACCGGGTCGTTGAGGTCGTGCACCGCGATGCAGCGGCGCAAGTCGCCATCGGTAAAGGCGCCCAGCAGGCGATCCTCCCCATCGACGACAGCCGTGCAGCCATAGCGCTTGCGGCTCATCTCCAGCGTCGCCGCGCTGAGCGAAGACGTGGCCTCCACCCGCGGGATCGCCTCGCCCAGCCCCATGATTTCGCCCACCGTGGTCAATTGCGCGCCCAGCTTGCCACCGGGATGGAACACGCGGAAGTCCGAGGGCGAAAACCCGCGGGCCTCGATCAGCGCAACAGCGAGCGCGTCGCCCAGCACCAGTTGCAGCGTCGTCGACGATGTGGGCGCCAGTTCGTTCGGACAAGCCTCGCGCACAGGGGGCATCGACAGGCAGATATCCGCCGCGCGGCCCGCCGTGCTGTCAGGGTGCGAAGTGGCGACAATCAGCGTCACGCCATAGTGATTGCAGTAGTGGAGGATGTCCCCCAGTTCAGCCGTCTCGCCCGACCAGGTGATCGCCAGCACGACATCCTGCTTGGTAATCACGCCCAGATCGCCATGGCTGGCCTCGCCAGGATGGAGATAGAGCGCCGAAGTGCCCGTCGAACGCATCGTCGCGGCGATCTTGCGCGCGATATGCCCGCTCTTGCCCATGCCGGTCACGATCACGCGCCCGCGCGTATTAGCCAGAGCCTCGATCGCGCGATCAACCTCGCGCCCAAGGTCCGTCGTCTCAAGCGAAAGCCGCAGCGCCGCCAGGGCATCGAGTTCGATATCAAGGGTCTTGAGCGCCGACAGGGAATGCCGCGTCTGGGGGGAAACGCTTTTCATTCAGGCTCCACTGTTATCCCATGCAAGAACTTGCAAGACAATTTGCCGCCATCCCGGTGCGACCCGACCGCCGCCGCCTTCCCGAAACCGGGAAAAGTCCGAAACCTGGAAAAGGTTGCCACACGACCGCTTCACCGCCAAGAGAACCGCGCCGGACCGATCCGCCCGAGTGATCAGCCGGACCGAACGCGTTTACCGCTTGTTACCCAAGCGTTGGACAATTCGCGATTGCCCATTTGGTTCCACGATCTCATCAGGTTTTTCCATGATCCTTTGCGGCCACACGATCACCTCCACGTCCCGGCTCTTCGCGATTGCCGGGCCCTGCGTCATCGAGAGCGAGGCCCTCACCCTCTCTGTTGCCGAAACCCTGGGACAGATCGCCCGCCGCCTTGGGATAACGCTGATCTTCAAAAGTTCCTTCGACAAGGCCAACCGCAGCTCGGACAAGTCGTTTCGCGGCCCTGGCATGGATGAAGGCCTGCGCATCCTCGAAAAGGTCCGTGCCGAAACGGGCCTGCCCGTGCTGACCGACGTGCACGAGGCCAGCCAGGCCGAAGCCGTCGCGCAAGTGGTCGATGTCCTCCAGACGCCCGCCTTCCTTGCCCGGCAAACCGATTTCATCGCCGCCGTTGCCGCCACAGGCAAGCCGGTGAACATCAAGAAGGCCCAGTTCATGGCCCCGGCCGACATGAAGCAGGTCGTCGCCAAGGCCCGCAACGCCGCGCAGGCCGCCGGCCACGATCCCGATGCCTTCCTGCTGTGCGAACGGGGCACCTCGTTCGGCTACAACACGCTGGTTTCCGACATGCGCGGCCTGGCGATCATGGCCGAGACCGGCTGCCCGGTGGTCTTCGACGCAACCCATTCCGTCCAGCAACCCGGCGGCCTTGGCGAACGCTCGGGCGGCCAGCGCGAATACGTCCCCCTGCTCGCCCGCGCCGCCGTCGCCGCAGGCATCGCAGGCGTCTTCATGGAAAC
>Ga0075011_10001615_pt1 | contig 12183 bp, 13 predicted proteins | sample TARM_MetaG_T_14_FD_72354 | JGI IMG/M metagenome (GOLD analysis project Ga0075011, IMG submission 72354) | Freshwater microbial communities from Pennsylvania, USA, analyzing microbe dynamics in response to fracking - TARM_MetaG_T_14 | ecosystem: Environmental > Aquatic > Freshwater > River...
TCCCCTCTCCCCTTCCCCCGGCCGCCGGAGGCACCCAATGAGCGACGAAACGCCGCGTGTCGAGATGGAAACGGACATTGTCTGTGTGGGCTTCGGCCCGGCTGCGGGCGGGTTTTTAACGACCCTGACCAACGGTCTGATGAACGAGGACGGCACGCCCGTGGCCGAGTCCAAGGCCATGCCGGGCATGCCGCCGCAGGTCATCTGCTACGAGCGCGCCGACGACATCGGCTTTGGCGTGTCGGGCGTGGTCACCAAGGGCCGCGCCATTCGGGCCACGTTTCCGGACCTCGACCTGTCCCAGATCCCCATGGCCTGCGAGGTCAAGGAAGAGAAGGTCCTGTTCCTCAAGGACCCTGTGGGCGCGAGCCGCAGGCCCGGTCTGTTCAAGGTGGCCGACAAGGTCCTCGGCGGATTCATGAAGGACGACGCCTACGAGCTGCCGTTCATTCCCAAATTTCTGGAGAAACACCCGGGCATGCTGTTTTCCATCGGCCAGCTCAACCAATGGGTGGGCGCGAACCTGATGGGCACGGGCATGGCCCAGATATGGCCGTCCAGCCCGGTGGCCGAACCGCTGGTCGAAGGCTCGGCGGTCAAGGGCGTGCGCATGGCCGATCAGGGCGTGGACAAGGACGGCACCCCGAACGCGGGATACATGCCCGGCATGGACATGAAGGCCGCCCTGACCGTGATGGCGGACGGCCCGGTGGGTCCGGTGGGCCAGAAGCTCAACCGCAAGCTGGGCATGCCCGAGGGCAACCACCAGCGCGAGTGGGCCGTGGGCATGAAGTGTGTGGTCGACTTGCCCGAGGGGGGCGAGTGGGAGCCGGGCACCGTGCTGCACACCATTGGCTATCCCGAGCCCGAGATCTTCGGCTTCCTGTACGTCTACCCCGGCAACGTCGCGAGCTTGGGCATCTTCGTGCCGTCCTGGTTCGACAACCCGGTGCGCACCGCCTACCGCTATATGCAGCACTGGATGCTCCATCCGTATCTGTGGAAGGGCCTCAAAGGCGGCACTCTGCGTTCCTGGGGAGCCAAATCCCTGAACGAGTCGGGCAAGGCGGGCGAACCGATCCTGTGCGGCGACGGGTTCGCCCGCATCGGCGAGGGCTCGGGTTCGACCAATATCCTGACCGGATCGGGCGTGGACGAGGCCTGGGCCACGGGCGCGCAGCTCGGCGAAGCCGTGCTCGAACTGCTCAAGTCCGGCCGCGAGTTCACCAAGGAAAATTTGGAAAACACCTATGTTTCCCGCCGCCGCGCCTCCTGGGTCGAACAGGAGGCCGAGGTGGCCAAGAAGTCCCGAGACGGTTTCACCAAGTCCGTCATTTCCGGTTTTTTCGGCATGGGATTGAGCGGCCTGACCAACGGCCTGTTGAACATGCCAGGGAAGGCCGTCAAGCCGCAGGACCGCATTTCGTCTGTGGAAGACTACTACCGGGACGTCATTTCGGCCGGCGAGATCGCGGCTATCCGCGCCGAGTGCGCCAAGCAGGGCGCGAGCCTGCACGACGCGCTCATGGACCGCGCGGGCTGGCCTGAGATTCCCCTGGACGGCCAACTGCTGGTCTCCCACCAGGACGCGCTGCTCATGGGCGGCAAGGTCCAGGCCAATCCCGGCTACGGCGACCACGTGCGCTTCGCGGACACGGCCCTGTGCGCCAAGTGCCGCGAGCAGGTCTGCATCGAGGCGTGTTCGGGCCAGGCCATCTACACCAATCCCGACGGCGGCGTGCCGCTGTTCGACCGCGAAAAGTGCGTCCACTGCGGGGCGTGCATGTGGAACTGCAGCAAGTCCAGCCCCGAAGACCCGGAACAGACCAACGTCAAGTTCATGGCAGGCTCCGGCGGGCTGCATTCCGTGGAGAATTAGGATAAAGAAGGATGGGATCGCCTTCGGCGGATTGGTCAGGTGATTGCGCCTCCGGCGGCCAAAGGGCGAGCCCTTTGGAATCCCGCTGTCGCCTTCGGCGAAGTTGTTCATTAGAAAAGAGAGCCGTACACGCGCGGACGTACCCCGCGAAGCGGCAATAAAAAGTTTTGGAGATTCTTAAGAACCTTTTTCAAAAGGTTCTTAAGCCGCCGGAGGCATCCCCGCGACGCGGTGGCCAAAGGCATCGAATGGACGGCATGAGAAATGCGATTGCCGCCGCTAATCAAGGAGAACATTGAATGGGTAGTGAATTCCACATCGTGGTCTGCGGTTCCATTGTTCCGGACCCGCTCCAGACCCTCGCGCCCCAGGACGGGCCTGCCGGGCCGTCTCTGAAGAACGAAATGATGCTTCCCGCCGTGCTCGACCCGTGGGCCGGGCACGCCCTGTTCGAGGCTGCGAATCTGGCGGCCAAGAATCCGGGCAGCCAGGTCTGGCTGGTCAGCCTCGGCCCCAAGGCCAAGTTGCAGCAGGTCATGATGTCCGTGTCCCAGAAGGCCCCCTTCCAGCTGGTGGTGGCCGACGGTTCGGCATCCGGCTTCACCGACGCCTATGAAACCGCCAAGGTCCTGGCCGAAACCATTGAAGGCATCGGCGGGCTGGACAAGTCCAAGCTGCTGCTCTTCGGCGGCTGGCAGTCCGCTTCGCGCGGTTCCGGCGCGGTTATCCAGATGGTCGGCGAGCTGCTCGGCGTGACCGAACAGTTCCAGGGCGTGGACAAGCTTACCGTGGACGGTGGCGGTTCACTGGAAGTGCTTGAGCGCGTGGAGGGCGGCGCTTACCAGAAGTCCGTGGTGGACGGCGCGCCCGCTGCGTTCGGCTGGGCCACGGGCGAGCTGCCCGAGCCGCCGAACAACCCGCAGGTGGGCATGCAGAACATGCAGAAGAACATGCCCGCGCTGGCCCAGGCCAAGCCTGCGGATCTGTCCGGCACGAGCCTGAAATTCTCCTCGGTGGAGCTGCCCAAGCAGCGCCGCGAGACTCGCGTTGTCAAGGACGTGCCGGTGGATGAGATGGCCAAAGAAATCGTCGAATGGATCAAGGGTTAGGGGGAATCGCCATGACAGTTTTGTATCTTGCACACACCGAATGCGACAATTCCCTGCACAAGTCCGCCCTGGAGACGCTGACCGCGGCCAAGGCCCTGGCCGACGGCACGGGCTCCGACCTGGTGGTCGGGCTCATCGGCGCGGACGTTGCCGATGCAGTCGGGACCATCGGCGGCTGCGGCGCGAAATTCTACGCGGTGTCCGGTCCCGAGTTCGCGGACGGGCGCTACGCTTCCGATCTGGCCGCTGCCGAGGCCATTGCCAAGGCATGCTCGCCCGAGGTGGTGGTGGCCCCGGCCACTTCCCGCTTCAGCCGGGCCCTGCCCGGCCTGGCCATCCGTTTGGGCGGCCGGGTGGACACCCATCTGTCCGGGCTGGCGGCCGAGGACGGTAAGCCCGTGGCCAAGCGGTGGTTCTACCGCCAGCGCATGGAAGGCACCTTGACGCGCGATGAGCGGCCCTGGGTGCTGACCCTGGATTCCGGCTGCGCCGAGCCCTTTGAGGGTGCGGGTGCTACGGACGTGGAGGCGTTGACCGTGGATGTATCCTCGCGGACCAAGGTGGCGGGCATGGAGTGCGCCTCCGAAGACGCTCAGACCATCCGCCCGGACGCGGACCTGCTCTTTGTGGCGGGCGCTGGCTGGACCAAGAAGCAGGCCGACGGCGCCACGCACGTGGACGAGGCCGAGAAGGCCATCATGGGCTTTCTGGACGCCACCAAGTCATCGCTCGGCTCATCCAAGTCCCTGGTGGATATCTCGGGCGAGGGCGGCGCGGTCATCTCGTTTCTGACGCACATGCATCAGGTGGGGCAGACCGGCGCGACCCCGCGCCATCCCAAGGGCTTGTCCACCTGCTGCCATGGCGAGGAACCACATGTGGTCGGCTGGCGTTTCATCAAGGAGCGTCGGGCCATCAACCTGGACGCCGGCTGCGGCTGGGCCCAGGGCAAATGCGACGTGCTCTACGTGGGCGACGCGTTCGCCATCATGGCCAAGGTCAACGAACTGCTCGGCTAATCAGGCCGGATCAAAGAATAATCGAGGCCGCACCCGTTGCCGGGTGCGGCCTTTTTTCCCGGCAAACCTCCGGGGGGAACTTCATGAATCCAAGATATATCGTTCTTGCTGTGGCTGCGCTGTCCGTGGCTTTTTTCCTGTACAGGCAATACGGGCAGAGTGAGCTCGAAGGCGTCACCGCAGTGAGCTCGGTCCAGGCCCTGGCCGCACTGACAGACGATCCCGAGATTCGGGTACTGGACATACGGACCCCGGCGGAGTTCGCCGAAGGCCATGTCCGGGGCGCGGTGAACATCGATTTCATGAGTGCGGATTTCGCCAAGCGGTTGGAGAAACTCGACCCGAACGCGGCGTATCTCGTCTATTGCCGGTCCGGGAACCGCAGTGCGCGGGCCATGAAGGTCTTCGGGCGGCTGGGCTTCAGCCGGGTCCTGCATATGAAGCGGGGAATAAGGGACTGGCAGGGGCAGGGATTGCCGCTGGTCAACTAGGTCTGGCCGGGGCCGACGCCGTACACACGGCCTCGAGCAGTTCTCCGGCGTCGAAGGGTTTGGTCATCACCTTGTTCATGCCCGCCGTGAGGAACCGCTTGCGGTCCTCTTCGCCCGTAAAGGCGGTCAGGCCGATGATCGGGATGTCTGCGTCGATGCCCTCGGCCGCGCCCGAACGGATGATTTCCGTGACCTCCATGCCGTTGATGACCGGCATCTGTACGTCCATGAGCACCAGATCGTAGCCGCCGTCCATCAGAGCGTCGATGGCCTGCTGGCCGTTGTCCACCACGGTGGCGGCGTGGCCGTTGTTGCGCAACAGCTGGGAGGTGACCAGGGCGTTGACCTCTTCGTCCTCGGCCACGAGGATGTTGAGGTTCCGCTTCTTTTCCTCGGCCGGGCAGATGCCGGTCCGATAGAGGCAGTGTTGCACGGGCACGGTCAGGGTGAAGGCGGAACCCTCGCCCGGTCGGCTTTTCAGCTCTATGGTCCCGCCCATTATCGCGGCCAGCTTGCGGGAGATGGCCAGTCCCAATCCAGCGCCGCTGTAGCGTTTGGTCATGTACTCCTCACCGAGCATGAAACTCTCGAACACGGCCTCGTGCTTGTTCTCGGGAATGCCGACGCCGGTATCCGCCACTTCAATGCTTAAATTGATCCGATCCGGGATATCCGTGTCCTGTTCACAACATGCGGAAACCGTGACCGATCCATTTTCGGTGAACTTCACGGCGTTGTGTACCAGATTGATGAGGACCTGACGGAGTTTCTCCGCATCCCCGTACACTTTGGCCGGAAGCGCGCGGTCAAACCGGCAGCGCAGGCGCAGCCCCTTGACCTCGGCCTGGGCGAGCAGGGGATCAACCGCCGAATGGAGGATGTCGAGCAGGCCGAAGTCAACGCAGCTCAAGCCGGTGCCGCCGGATTCGATGTTCGAGAGATCGAGCAGTGAGGACACGACCCCGGAAAGTTGGATGCTCGATTCCAGGCTGAGGCTCAGATAGTCCTTCTGCTCGTTTGTCAGCCCCTCGGTGCCCAGCAGCAGTTGGGTCATGCCCATAATGCCGTTCAAGGGGGTGCGCAGTTCATGGCTCATGTTGGACAGAAATTGGCTCTTGGCACGGTCGGCCTGCCGGGCCTCGCGCATGGCCAGGATCAGGTCCTCTTCCATGCGTTTGCGCAGGATGATGTGCCAGACCCGCTCCATGATCAGGGTGAGCTGGACCGAGTCGGCCTCGGTGTAATCCTCGTCCTTGTTGGCCACGCCGACCAGCATGCGGATATGGTCCTTTTCGAGGATAGTCACGTTCATGTGCCGGATGAGCGGGACGTGTCCCTTGGGAGTGCCCCGCTTGCCGGGGGTGTTGGGATAGTCGTTGGTGATGATCGCCCTGCGCTTTCGGATGGCCTCGGCCCACAGCCCGGCGCCCTCGGTCTTGAAGGTGCTGCACGGGTCGCTGACGGTGCATCCTCCCAGGTCCGGAACGGCCCAGGGGCGCAGACGCAGTTCCGATTCGTTTTCGTCCAGAAAGCCGATGTATCCCATGCGGCTGTCGGTCATGTACACGCTCTGGATCAGAGCGTAGTCGAGGATTTCCTCCTCGGTGCGGTCGAACATCCGTGAGAGGGTGTACAGGGTCTTGAAACGCTGCTCGTCCAGGTCGGATTGCATCTCGCGCCGCCGACGCACGGTGATGTCGCGCAGGATGACCACGAACAGAGTGTCGCCGTCGATTTCGAGTGCATGGGAGCGGATTTCCACGGGCGTGGCCCGGTCCTGTCCGCATAGGGTGTGTTCGATGCGCCGGGAGCCGGTTTCGAACAGGCTTTGTCCCTCGGCAAGGGCTGCGAAATTGGTGATGACCTCGCCTGGCGTCTTGGTCAAGAGCTCTTCGCGGGGCAGACGGAGTAGGCCACAGGCGGCCTTGTTGACTTCGATGATGCGGGCTTTGCTCGGGTGGTTTCCCTCCGTCCTGCAGGCCAAGGCGGCTTCCGGTTCCTGCAATTCGAGGATGTTGCGGAGGAGGGCGGCGCTGCTCATGGTTGAGGTGTCTCTCCCAGGGTGCGGGCGACGAATTTGAGCAACGGGGCCTTGCGGATCGGTTTGGCCATGAAGTCCGAGCAGCCGGCCTTCATGGAGCGCTGCCGGTCCTCGGCAAAGGCGTTGGCGGAAACGGCAACGATGGGCACGGGCGACAGGCCGTGCTCCTTTTCAAAATTGCGTATCTCGCGGGTGGCGTCGAGCCCGTCCATGACAGGCATGAAGATGTCCATGAGCACCAGCTCGTAGGAGCCGTTTTTGAATCGGGTCACGGCTTCGCGTCCGTTCGCGGCGAAGTCCAGGGTGTAGCCGGAATCGGTGAAGTACAGGGAGAGGAGCATTTGGTTGCTCTCCGAGTCCTCCGCGATAAGTATGTGCGCGGGCTTATCCTGTAGGTCGGCCCTGGTCTGTTGAATGTTGCTCACTCTCGTCTCCCTGTTGTCCGGTTCCTGTACTTGTGTGGACGCGGCTGGTCAGAAAGTCAACTGCGTCCACCCGCTTTTCAGCATTTCGGTAAAGGGTTCACCAACATAGAGTACATTCGCGCCCAAGGTCTCAAGTTGCTCGACCACCCCGTAGTTTTCGGCACACGCCCGGCAGGCCCAGACCTCCACGCCGTCGGCCATCATTTCCCTGAGACGCCCCCGGATCCGTTCGTCCCGAGCCGCGAGCGCGGCTGAAGGGCCCCAGATGATCAGCCGGACCTGTTTCCACCAGCTCTTGTTCAGTGCGTTTTGGGAGTACATGAAGACCAGATTGTCGGCGACCTCTGGGTCCGGGGAACTCCAGATGACGCACAGAGTGTCGCGGGCGGGGATGTCGTTCATAGATAAACCTGTGAGCGGGGTTTTGCATCTGTTAATAGTTTGATTATTCAATACATAACCCAGTGTGGATTCCGTAGCAACCCTTCAGATGACAAATATCGTGTATGCTGAAGCCCGTATCGGGGAATCCGATTGGACCGCGTCAGGCAGCGGCGGGTAGTGTGCGATCAAAATGGAGGTGCCCATGAAAACGGCCCTGTTGCTCATCGATCTGCAAAACGACTATTTCCCGGGCGGGCTCATGGAACTCGTCGGTTCCACCCCCGCCGCGTTCCGTGCGGCGAAGGCCCTCAAGCTGTTCAGAGAACGCGGCCTGCCTGTGTTCCATGTGCGCCACGAAGCGCTCAAGGCGGACGCGACTTTTTTCCTCACCGGTACGGAGGGCGCTGCCATCCACGATTCGGTCCTGCCCGTGGACGGCGAGTCGGTGATCATCAAGCACTATCCCAACAGCTTCCGCGAGACGGACCTGCTCGAGCGGCTGCGTAAAGCTGGCGTGACCCGTCTGGCCGTGGCCGGAATGATGACCCATATGTGCCTGGACGCCGGGGTGCGCGCGGCAGTGGACCTTGGCTTCGAGTGCGCGGTCCTGTCCGATGCCTCGGCCACACGCGATCTGGAGTTTGGCGGCGAGGTCATCGCGGCGGCGCAGGTGCACGGGGCGTTCCTGGCCGCTCTTGGAGCGGCCTATGCCCAAGTCGTGGCCGTGGACGAACTACCGTTCCGGTTCGGGGTCTAGCAGCAGGCGGAGTCGATCTTGCGGCCGGTCAGCCGGTGCAGCCAGACCGAGATGAGGTAGGAGGCGCAGCCCACGCCGGGGGTGACCGTGACCGCCTGGACCGGGCAGTTGGTGGCGCACGCCCCGCATTCCATGCAGGCGTCCGGGGCGAGGGTGGCCGCCTTGCCGTCCCGCAGCGCCAGGATGCGGTGCGGGCAGACCTCCACGCAAGCACCGCAGCCGATGCAGGTGTCCGTGTCCAGAGCCAGGGTGGCCACGCCGTCCAGGTAGCGGAAATGTTTCATGTCGGCCTCCTTTAGTCGATAAACGGCGCGATCAGCCACAGAATAATGGCCGCGACCCCGGCCAGGGCCTGGAGCGGAATGCCCAGGCGCATTTCCTTTTCCACGCCCGAGGGCGATGTGTATGGTGTGGAGCCGGTGAAGTTCATGGCCAGATAGGATGACACGGCCGTGGCCCACAACAGGACGGCCGCCCATTCGGGCCAGCCGTGGAGGGGCAGCAGGAATACGGCGATGATCCCCCCTATGACGCCGGTGAGCGCTCCCTTGGGCCAGAACGAACGCCATGGCAGCCGGTCGAGAAGCAGGGGTACCACGGCACAGCCCGCAAGCAGGCCGAACAGGGTGGTCAGCAGGGCGACAAGCCCCCGGTGCCACAGTTCGGGCAGCGAGAAGCCGCCCGGTCCGATGCCGGAGAGCAGGAAGAGTGTAGGCAGGGCCCAGGCCAACGTCTTCCAGAGCAGGAAGATTTCTACCGGGATGAGCACGGCCCGTTCCTTCAGGGGGAAGGTGACCGTGCGCATGTCCTGGTCCGCCTGGTTGCCGTTGTCCAGAAATTCGGGCAGATCCTCGGCCCGCACCGGCCCCCAAATCACCTTGAAGCCGCATGCTTTTTTGACCTCGCGCCCGGCCACGCCCGTGGCTCCGAGCTGGGGCACGATGAGCCTGCGGTGGGCCACTATCTGGTGGAGCTTGGCGCTGTTCACGCTGAAGATCACCTCGTTGGTGGCGAATAACCCCTTGCCCGCCGCACACCACACGTTGATGCCGCGCGTGTCGACCACCAGCAGCCATGCGTCGACGGACGCCAGTTCGCGGCGCACCGCGTCGAAAGTCAGCTTGTAGTTGGCCGTGACCAGGACCGGGGAGTCCGGGGAGGGAGTGCCCACGCAGTAGAGGCCGGGCACCACTTTGTAATGGCTGCGGATCGCCCCCAGCCGGGCCAGGGCCGTGCCCAGCCGGTCGGACGCGAGCATGTGGGTGCGGACGCGCGGGACGGGCCCGGCGGTCGTGTCCACGAATCCGTCCACGAACGGTTCGATGGTGTATCCCGGTTTTTCGAAGACCCCGGCACGGGGGTCGGGTTTCGGGCCTCAGCAGGGGGTGTCGTCCCCGGGCGGACAGACATCGGGCGGGGCCATCAGGCCCAGGGGCTCGAGGATAGGGTCGTCGTCGGGGCGGACCGTCAACGGCTTCATGATGCCTCCGGTGTGATCGACAGGAGCGCGCGGATGAGCGGGCCGAACTTGTCCACAGTGTCCTGGTTCACGCAGTAGCAGGTCCGGTGACCCTCCACCTCGCCGCGCACCAGTCCGGCGTCTCTCAGGACCTTGAGGTGCTGACTGACCGTGGACTGGGCCAGGGGAAGTTCGCCGACGAGCTGCCCGCAGGTGCAGGTGTTCTTGGTCAGCAACTGCCTGAGGATGCGGATGCGGGCCGGATGGGCCAGTCCCTTGCAGACTTCGGCCAGAAAGGCTTCGTCTTCGCTGTGTAGGGGCGGGGTGAAAAACATTTCGTCTCCGGGATTATACTATCGTTAATCTACGATAGGCGATTGAAGAATGTCTGTCAACGATCGGGCCCGGTTTCCTGGGCCATGGGTTTGGACTGCGCCAAGCGGCGATGGGCGCGCATGATCACGATCGACTCCACGGTGTATACTGCCAGTCCGGACCAGATCAGGGCAAAGGTCAGCAGGTGGCTGGCGTTGAACGGTTCCTTGTAGACGAACACGCCGAGCAGGAAGGCGATGGACGGGCCCAGATACTGGAGCAGCCCCACGGTGGTCAGCTGCAAGCGCCGGGCGCCGTAGGCGAAGCCGATGAGCGGCGAGGCCGTGACCACCCCCGCGCCCATGAGCAGAAGGTCCACGCGCAATCCCTGGTGGAACATGGCAGACGCCCCGTGGGCCTGGAGCCAGAGGAGGTAGGCAAGGGCGAATGGGCCGAGGACCATGGTCTCCAGGAACAAGCCGGGCAGGGACTCCACCGAGGCGACCTTGCGCAGCAGGCCGTACAGGCCGAAGCTGACCGCCAGGGCCAGGGATGTCCAGGGGAGCTGGCCGTGGGCGATCAGGGAGTTGATCACACCCAGGACGGCCAGGCCGATGGCGACCATCTGCAAGGGTCTGAGCCGCTCGCGGAAGAAGATGAAGCCGAGCAGGACGTTGACCAGGGGATTGATGTAGTAGCCCAGGCTGGTATCCAGTACGTGGTCGTTGTTCACGGCCCAGATGTACAGCAGCCAGTTGCCGCCGATCATCAGTGAACTGCCGGTCAGGATGAGCAGGTCTCGCCTGGACTTGAGCGGAGCGAATGTTTCGCCCCAACCTCGGCGCAGGGTCAGGATGACCGCGATGAAGACCAGGGACCAGACCACTCTGTGGCAGAGAATCTCAAAGGGGTTCACGGTGATCAGGGATTTCCAGTATACGGGCAAAAGCCCCCAGCCGAAGAAGGCGGCCAGGGCGGCGGCGAAGCCGTAGGATTTCTGCTTGGGGTCGATGTGGCGCATGGTGTTCTCTCTTGGAAGTGGCGAGGGCGAAGATACCCGTGGACCCGGGCCGGGTAAAGCCGGAAAAGGCGATGACCCCGATCAGGGACGGCACATGGCCCCGGCCAGTCTGCCCAGGGTACTCACTCCTTGTTCCAGTTCGTCGGTCCACGGGTTGCCGCAGCTCAAGCGGATATAGTTGGCGAACTTGTCCTGGGTGGAGAAGATGGCACCGGGTGCTATGCCCACGCCCTTTTCCCGGGCCTGGAAGAATAGCTCCACCGAGTCCACGTGCTTGGGCAGTTCCAGCCAGAGGACGGCCCCGCCCACGGGATGGGTTACCCGTGTCCCGGCCGGAAAGTGGCGGCCCAAGTGGAGCTGCATGGTGTCCATCTGGCGCTCCAGGTCTGCGCGCAGTTTCTTGAGGTGGCGTTCCATGCGGCCCTGACGCAGGTATTCGGCGATGGCCATCTGGGCCGGGGACGAGCTGGACACGTTGGTCGTGGCCTTGATCTCCAGCGCCTTCTGGCGATACCGGCCGGGCAGCATCCAGCCCACCCGGAAACCGGGCGCGATGGTTTTGGAAAAGGACGAGCAGAGCAGGACCAGTCCCTTTTGATCGAATTGCTTGTAGGTGCCGGGCCGCTTGGGGCCGAAGTGCAGGTCCGTGTACACGTCGTCCTCCACCAGGGGGATGTCGCGCTCGGCCAGCATGGTGACGATCTCTCGCTTGGCCTCGTCCGGGGTCAGGCTGGAGTCCGGGTTGTTGAAGTTGGGCGCGAACACGCAGGCCGCGATGTCGAAGGTCTTGAGCGCGCGGGCCAGTTCGCCGGGCAAGACTCCGTGCTCCGGGTCGGACGGCACCTCCACGGCGCGCAGTCCCAGGGTCTCGAGCAATTGCAGGAAGCAATAATAGGTCGGCGACTGGATGAGCACGGTGTCGCCCCGGCGGCAGATCGAGCGCAGGGAGAGATACAGTGCTTCCATACACCCGGCGGTGATCAACGGGTCATCTGGTTTGGTGGGGATGCCGAATTCCATGGACCGGTAGGCGATCTGATGGATCAGCTTCCGGTCGCCGGGGATGGGCGCGTAGCCCATGGCCCGCTCGGGCTCGGCCCGGACCATGGCCGCCGTTATCCTGCCGAGTTCCCGCAGCGGCATGCGCTGGGGGCCGGGCGCGATAACGTCGAGCGCCACGCGGTCCGCCGCACCCACGGATTCAAGCACGCTCTGGATCAGTCCGATACGGGTCACCGGCCGGGGCTGCTCCATGGGCGTGGGCGCGGTCTCGGTGCGCGGCA
>Ga0075011_10001616_pt1 | contig 12173 bp, 12 predicted proteins | sample TARM_MetaG_T_14_FD_72354 | JGI IMG/M metagenome (GOLD analysis project Ga0075011, IMG submission 72354) | Freshwater microbial communities from Pennsylvania, USA, analyzing microbe dynamics in response to fracking - TARM_MetaG_T_14 | ecosystem: Environmental > Aquatic > Freshwater > River...
CATCTAAAAGAAGAGATCTATCAAATCCTTAAATCCCATAACTAGCCTTGTTCGCTAAGTTAACAATAAGGGCGCCTAAGCGCCCTTTTTAATTCTATTTCAAAAGCTTATAAATAATAATCTTTCAGCGGTGGAAAACCATTAAAACATACCGCTGAATAAGTGGTGGTATAAGCCCCTGCGGTTAACCAATACATACGATCACCAATGGCTAAGTCATTCGGTAAGCCATAGCTGTAGTGCTCATACATAATATCGGCACTGTCACAGGTTGGCCCAGCAATGACACATTTATCCAACTCACCCTTTTTCTCGGTATAAATTGGAAACTTAATCGCCTCGTCCATGGTTTCAATTAAACCCGAGAACTTGCCCACATCGGTAAACACCCAACGCTCTAAGGCTGTGTAGGATTTTTTACTGATCAGCACCACTTCAGACACTAAAATGCCCGCATTAGAAATCAATGAACGGCCCGGCTCCAGAATAATTTGCGGTAAATCATCACCAAAATCTTCCTTCAGGAAGTGAGTGATCTGCTCGGCATACACACCCAGCTGATTGGTTTTATCAATATAGTTAGCAGGAAAACCACCACCCATATTGATCATTTTCAGCGTGATATTGTGCTCATCGCGCAGACGGTCAAAAATGCTTTTCACTTTGCCAATCGCAGAATCCCAAGCGCCGATATCGCGCTGCTGTGAACCCACATGGAATGAAATACCGTAGGGTTCTAATCCGAGTTCCTGCGCCAATACCAATAGCTCATAGGCCATCTCATTTTGGCAGCCGAATTTACGGGATAACGGCCAATCGGCAGTGTCTGTCCCTTCGGTTAGAATGCGGACATAAATGCGAGAACCTGGTGCTTCTTCGGCGATCATGCGTAAATCGGCTTCTGAGTCTGATGCATACATACGCACACCACGCTCATAAAATGCTCGCACATCTTGGCGTTTCTTAATGGTATTGCCGTAACTCACACGGTCGGCAGTAACACCGACATTCATGACCATATCTAGCTCATAGATCGAGGCGATATCAAAGTTGGACCCTTTATCTTTTAATAAAGATAAGATCTCGGCCGCAGGGTTTGCCTTGACTGCATAATAAACGTTGGCATAAGGAAAACTATTAACCATGTCATCGTATTGTTTCGCAATGATACTGGTATCGATCACCACGAACGGGGTTGCTTTGTCTTTGGCAAACGCTTCAATACGTTTGAATGTGTCCATATCATAATAATCAGCAACATCAATAGATTGAAATTGGCTCATTGGGCCAGAGTCTCCTTTGGGTCAGGTCATAAAAAGTGGGTATGAGTCTTAAAAACGTGCGCAGTAAACGATATTTTTCCATTTTACGCAACGAATTTTTATGCTGAATAACTAACTTTTTATGCCATTTAATTTTAAGGGGATATGTCATCCAAAAAAGTATTTGTAAAACAGATGATTATGCATGCAAACCCGAAGTGAAATTTGCACCTAGTTGGAGAATAAAAAGTGAATTTTTTACGATGTACTTAAATCAGGGATGGATAAGCGAGAATATCCATCCCTAACAAGCCTACTCAAGTGGACTATTTGAAGATGACAAAACCGCGACGCAGTAAGCCAATCACTGTGTCACATTTATTTTCGTGAGCGCTTGGCTCAATGCTTCACTGGAATCAAAATAAGCGATATCGAGAATATTGCGGTGATCAAGCAAAATCATCGTCGCCATATCCTTTGTGTCTGGCAGCATTTGGCTTATCTCACCTTCTCTATCTAGACCGATTGAAAAAGGTAATTCCTTCATTTGCGGTACCGCCACAAACTTAGCAATTAAAGAAGGCATACCACTAATATCAGCGACATAAACTAAGTGATTGGGAAACTGTGTTTCACTTAACGGTTGTAGCATTTCTTTAATAATATCACCACCTTTCATACTGCGGCTAAAGAGTACTACACGGGTATCATCGGTGACTTCAATTGATTTATCATGCTGATCAACCAATGAAATAGGATTGATAGTATCCCCAGTTACATAACTAGCAGCAAATGCCCATATTGGGGTTAATAGGCAAGACACACATAACAACAGCGTTTTCATAAACACTCAACTCCATATTTGGATAGATGAACAGCATACCCGACTCCCCCTATTGGCTCATTAAAGCAACTGCGATTACATGATACGCTTCACAATGTATGGCAGCTAAGCATGGAATAACCTTTTTAGGTTATACTCATACGATTAAATTTATTACAAGGATATCAAAATGATAGCACCAGGACTGGATCAAGAACTACAGCAATTACAGGGCGTTTATCAACTGATCACTGAGTTTTTAGTCACCTATAGCTTTCAGTTACTTGGTGCTTTATTGATCTTTTTATTAGGTTTATGGGTTGCGAGTAAAGTCTCCCGTTTAGTCGCCAAACAGTTTGAAAAACACAATATTGATATCACCCTTAGCAACTTTGTCAGTAATCTTATTCGGATTCTGATTATTGTTATGGTGGGGATTATCGCCCTAGGCAAAATCGGTATTAGTGTTACTCCAATGGTGGCAGCTATTGGTGCGGCCTCTTTAGGTGCAGGCTTAGCTTTGCAGGGCATGTTATCCAACTACGCTGCAGGCGTAACTATTATCGTAACCAGACCGTTTGTAGTCGGAAATACTATTGAAATTAAAGGCGAAAGTGGTGTTGTTAAGCGTATTAATCTAGGAATGACGATACTGACGAATGAAGAAGGTGAGCAAATCAGTATCCCGAATAAACATATCGTCGGTGAGATCCTACATAACTCTTTTAGCAATAAACTGGTCGAAACCCAGTTTAATCTCAGTTACAGCACAGATCCTGAGCATGCAATCGCAGTGATTACAAGCCAACTCACTAATAACCCTTATGTTCATCAGGAAACGACACCTAATATCGGCATAAACGGTTTTAACGCGGTAGGAATTGAAATGGGGGTGCGTTACTGGGTGCCAACCCAGAGCTATTTTCAGCATAAATATAAGGTCAATCTTGATTTATATCATGCACTTAAAAACGCAGGAATTGAGATAGCTTGCCCAATGAAAGAAATTCATTTACAAAATAAATAGCCCAAAATCATAGGTCTAAATCATTCAATTGGTCGACCTTAGTTAAACAGTAAACTTGCATTTTAGTGATAATCCAAGTTTACTGTGACTCCAAATATCGATAGTGACGGACTACTATGTTGTTGATACTCATAATTATTGCGTTTGTTGTATTGTTTATTGTTTTTGCTAAATATCAAAAAAAGCAAGCGCAAGCTAAGGCGCTTGCCGCAGGTGAACCTACGGTGCTACTCAATCATGGCCTAACGCTGATTAACCAAGGCGAAGTCAACGCTGGTCTAGATTATATTCAGCAGGCAGTCGATAAAGGCTTAGCCGTTGCCGCCATTGCTATGGCAGAACTTTATTCCGGTCGATTCCCACAAGTTCCCGCCGATCCCAAGGCATCTAACGATTGGTATAAAAAAGCCGCGGAAATAGAGCCTCAATATTTACCCATGCTCACCCTACCTAATTTGCTCTCTTCGCAGTCGCAAACACCCGATGAGTTAATCGCACAGGTAGAACAGCTCAAACCTAATGCCGAAGCGGGGCAAGCCGAGTTTCAATATGAGCTTGCTTACTTGTATCTAAGCCAGCCCTTTCTCGATCCCGATGCTAGCCAAGCAATTTACTGGTTCGAAAAAGCCGCCGCACAAGAAAACCAAAGAGCCTATTACCATTTAGCCACACTCTACTGGCATGATGAGCGCGTCACTTCGGACTATATCAAAGCACGTGAATACTTTGAGAAATCCGCAGCCGCTGATTATGAATTAGCAAAAGATGATCTAGGGCATATGCTTGCTGCAGGCCAAGGTGGACCTAAAGATTTAGCGCGTGCAGAGGCTTTACTTAGCGAGCGCGCCGCAGACGATGATTTCCGCCAGTATTATCTTGGTAAACGTTTCCTCTACGGTGAAGATTTGGCTGTCGACTATGACAAGGCGCGCCATTGGTTAAGCCAATCTGTCGCTAGAGGTAATGACTTCGCTAAGATTGAATTTGCTCATCTTTTACTGAAAGCGCCACAAAATGAGAGTGATTACCAACAGGCTAAAATTGACTTTGAAGAATTCGCACTTAAGTGGAATGAAGACGCACTGCTAGGCTTAGGCAAGATTTATGAGCAAGGTTTAGGCGTGAGTCGCCAACCGATTAAAGCGTTAATGTATTACCAGCTCGCGGCCATGAGCAATAGAGCCGATCATCTAAAAGAATTAGCCAGATTCAGTCAGCAACTAGGTACCTTAGAGATAAGAGAGGCTGAGCGTCTACGTGACAGTTTCTTGCATCAGCATCCAATCCCCGCTGAGCAACAACAATATTTTTATTTCTATAAGGCTGAATCATTTTTAAGTGATGAAAAAACCACTCAAGAGGCTCTACAAGCGGCAGAAGCTTGGTACGTCAAATCGGCAGAGCTAGGTCATGAAATTGCTATGCGGGAACTGGTCAATATTTACGGCGCAGAACAATTAAATAAACCTATACAAATGTTTATTTGGTCTAGTTTATTGCTACGTCATTTTGGTAAATACGGGATGAATAGCGCTCAACGACTCCATCAAAACACCGCAAAATCATGTTTAACAGAATCCGAACTTGCCTACGCCGAAACTCAAATTGAGGCCATTGAAACCCAATTAACGCCCTATCTTGAGTCGGATAGGTAAGTTTCCTAGCAGCGAATGAGTCCCAGAAAAGGTTTGGTCAGATTTAACAGGCCAAACCGTTTGGTTACAAAATAGAGTGAATTTTTAATTACTTAAAAAGCACAGTGGATGTATAAGCACTACAATCAATTATTGACCAAACCTGCGCAGCTAAACGACTCAAAAATAAAACCTAGTCGAATTAACTGTCCAGCCCGATAATTAAAACTGAGCATTTTAATAGGCAAGATGAATGAGGCTGATACTGATCATTGTCATTTCATGCTTATTTCTGTCCCAAGCAAGGGCAGAAACCTCTGCTGTTGTCTGGCAAGCACACTGCCGCGATAGGCATCCTGTTATTTATGTCGAAAATGGTGAGTGCAAAGGCCCAGGTGCAGCTGTCATCAATGAAGTCATCGCCCGCCTAGGTCACAAGATAAATTGGAGTAATGTGCCTTGGGCACGCACAATTAAAGTGGCAGAAATGGGACAAGTCGACCTAATCCCTGTCCATTCGATGACGCCAGAGCGCAACGATTTTCTAGACCCTATGCTACTGGGATACGACAAGCGCTACGTCTATTACTTTGCCCTTGCGAATAGACAACTTGAAGTCAAACATTTCGATGAACTAAAACCTCATATCATTGGCGCACTTAGAGGCGCTTTTTACTGTCCGCAGTTCAATGACAATCAAAACCAACTAAAAGTGTCTTTTGTTAATGATAACGGTCAGTTAATCAATATGTTGAAGGCTGAGCGTATCGATTTAGCCATCACCTCCGAACAGCATGAGATGCAATTTTTTGCCAAAGATCCCCAACTCAAACAGATGGCATACGTAGATATCAGCAAGAACGGCCGCTATTTCAGTATTCCGCTCATGTCGCCGCAGCATCAATATGCCAAGCAAGTTCACCAGATAGTCGACGACATGCGTACCTCAGGTGAAATTACTCAACTATTTAAATCCTACGGCGTCGAGCCTCCACTTAATCTCACTGAATCGCCCTTAGCAACTCACTAATCTGAATGCTGATAACCCAAAACTAACTTGGAATTAATTCGATCGAGCGGCTAAATGCCGTAACAAGGTCGCCAATGTTGGCGCAACTGCCTGATGGGAGGGATAACACAAACCAATACGACGGAACATTCTCGGGCCATCAAATTTCACTTGCTTGAGCCTAGGCTCATCTTCAATCAAACCATCGGGTAAAAAACTCACGCCAAATCCGGCTAACACTAGCGACATCACTAGAGATTTTGACTCAGCCTTAGCGACCAAATTAAGCGACATATTGCTGCACGCCAATAAACCTATCGTTTGCTGATGGGCTTCACAGGGTGGACACTCAATAAAGTCAAAGCCATTGAGCTGCTCGGGGCGTAGGCTATCTACTTGGGCGAGGGTATGATCCTTGGGGACGCAGAGCACATAATCTTCTTCCCATAGCGGGAAAAACACTTCATCTTCATGGCGCAAGCTGTCGATGCTTAAACGACAATCTGCGGGGCTTTGGTAATCCACCAGCTCCAGATCTAGCTTATCAATGGCTTGATTCACCTGCTGTAAAAATCCCGCCAAACGCCGCTGGCTTAAGTCTGGCATCACAGCCAAACGTAGCTTTTGCCGGCTCGCCTTCGCCATAAACAAGCCTGGTAACTTACTCGCCTCCTCGACTAATTTAACTGCCAAAGGGTATAGATAGTGCGCGCTGTCCAAAGGTTTAACGCCTTTTTTGCTGCGCTCAAATAACTGACCACCAAGCTCTTCTTCGAGTTGCTTTAACCCAGCAGACAGTGAAGGCTGGCTCACAAAGCAACGGTTAGCCGCCGAGGTAATATTGTTCTCTTCAAAAATTGCGATAAAGAAACGCAGCAAACGCAAATCGACCATTTAATCTTCTCCGACAACCGACGAGTTCAGCACAAATTTCAACAATAGTGCCATAGGCTGAGCCTATCATATCCAGCTGGAATAAGTATTTTTCGACTGAAAATCCCCAGCCTATACTGGTTAACAAGTTCAAGACGCCGAACAACAGTTTGTTTACGGCTTACATTGGCTCCAATTAATAGGAAATACTAATGAATCAAGTTACTAAATCACTGGTTGTCATCACGGGCGCTTCATCGGGTATTGGCGCCGCTATGGCCAAAAGCTTTAGCGCTGCAGGCCATCCGCTGCTATTACTGGCACGTCGGGTTGAAGCAATGCAAGCGCTTGAATTACCAAACAGCCTTTCTATCAGCGTCGATGTCACCGACGGCGCAGCTATTAAAACTGCCATAACCCAAGCAGAAGCACAATTTGGCCCGGTCGGCTGTCTTATCAATAACGCGGGAATCATGCTACTAGGCCAAATCGATGTGCAAGATCCCAATGAATGGAGCCGCATGCTCAATATCAATGTGATGGGCGTGCTTAATGGTATTCATGCGGTATTAGCCGACATGAAAGCTCGCAAAACTGGCACTATCATTAATGTCAGCTCAGTGGCGGGGCGTAAAACCTTTCCAAATCACGCCGCTTACTGCGCCACTAAATTTGCCGTGCACGCCTTAACAGAAAACATTCGTGAAGAAGTCGCCATGGATGACGTACGCCTTATCACTATCGCCCCCGGTGCCGTAGAAACTGAGCTGTTGAGCCATACCACCAGCGATGACATTAAAGCGGGTTACCATGACTGGAAAGAAGAAATGGGCGGCGTTATCGCCCCTGAAAACGTCGCCGCTGCTGCGCTGTTTGCATGGCAACAACCGCAAAATGTATGCGTACGCGAAATCGTTCTAGCACCAACGCGCCAGCAACCTTAACACGCAACATTACACAATAAAGAATATCAACCACGGCACTGACCGCCAGTGTTGTGGTTGAATCATGACTCACAAATGAGCTTGAGCAATTAACCCAATGCAGCCGCAATAAACACAGGTGCAGACAATTAGACTCAACCATTCTTCGGCCTTGCCCCAGTTTGTCTCATTGAGTAACTCAATACGGTAGTTTGACTCTGTTTACCCCCCAAATCATCTGATTTTTATGGCATTTATTTTGCGTAGTCATAGCGTGTTCAATTACGGCAATCAGTATGACCTCGGGCAAAATTTCCCAAACAGTATCCAATCCTTCATTCAACCGTTTACTCGGTGAAACCAGTGGCGCTTTTGCCGACTTAGGCACTTTTTTACCTTTAGTGCTAGGGCTAATTGCCCTAAATCAATTTTCGCCTCAAGGGATATTTTTGGGGTTTGGTCTATTCGCTATTCTCAGCGCGCTGTTTTACCGTCGCCCGATTCCAGTACAACCGATGAAAGTCATCGCTGCACTGGTGATCGCTCAGGGCTTAACTCCAGGCATGTTGCAGGCAAGCGCCATGTTAATGGGCATTATCCTGTTAATTCTCGCCTTTAGCGGCGCCATCACTTGGTTAGCCAAACAGTTATCCCAAGCTGTGAGTGTTGGCATTCAACTCGCCATAGGTCTGCAACTGATGTGGATGGGCACTAAGATGATGAGTGAATTTTGGCTGGTTGGCGTGGGGGCATTTGTACTGTTATTTATCAGTAAATTTTTGCCGCTGCGCTACCTTGCCATGCCCTTAGTCATAGCGGCGGGGATGATTTGGCAAGCAAGTACACAAACTAATTTAGCCACTAACTTTGATATTCAAGCAGTAACAGCGCCATTTCAATTGGCTTGGCCGACGTCTATTGAGTGGACCTCTGCCGCCCTTTTATTGGTTTTACCACAACTGGCATTAACCTTAACCAATGCGGTCATTGCCACGTCTGTAATGGCACAGGAAAAATTCCCTGAAGATGCCGCCAAACTCACGCCCAAAAACTTCGCCATTAGCTCAGGTCTTGCCAACTTATTGCTCGCGCCCTTTGGAGCCTCGGCTATGTGCCACGGTGCGGGCGGACTTGCGGTGCAATACCATTTTGGTGCTCGCACTTATCTGGCGCCGTTAATTTTTGGCAGTACGTGCTTAATGATAGCCCTGTGCTGGGGTACTAATATCGCTTGGCTATTAAGCCTTATTCCTATGGCAATCCTCGGCAGTTTACTGACCACTGCGGGGCTACAATTAGCATGGTCGAAACGCTTAATCGATGGTAAGCCCTTCTGTATCTTTGTGATTTTATCAACCGCTGTGACTTGCCTCGCTATAAACGCCGCTGCGGGACTTGCCGTGGGGATAATTCTGGAGCAAGGTCGCCGAACTTGGGCCATGTTGGCCATGCGTTAATCACTTTCGACTCGCAGTAATAAGGGTTCCCAAAAACAAAAAGCGCGTTAAACAACGCGCTTTTTGTTAACCATTAAAACCTCTTCCAACAAAGCTACAGCAGGCTAAAATGATCTTACAGGATTGGTCGGTGTGTCCTTTTGCGCCAGCGCCCATTTAGCAATGGCATCTTTACGCATAAAGCCTACGTTAGTGTGACCTTTAGCGTACTGAATAAACTTATCTAAGGCGGTCACAAGTCCAGGAGCGCCACCAATACGGTCGTGCACACTGATCGACATCATCCGTCGCTGCGTCGAACCTTCTTGATAGAGCATATCGAACTCATCCTTTAGTTCCTGCAAAAAGGCCGCGGCCGTCATGGCAGTGTTGCCACCAAAACGTCCGATATCATTGTTACGTAAAGTGTAAGGCACAACCGCAAAGGGCTTATTTCCTACTGGGATAATTGAAGGTTCGTCCCGCGATAGGTCATCGATGTGATAAATAAAACCTAAGTCCTGCAAAATATTGAGGGTTTGAGTACTATGGCGCATCCAAAAGGCATTAAAACCTAAGGGGCGCTGACCAGTGATCCTTTGCAGCGTCTCAATACTCGCCACATAGGAGGCGCGTTCCTCTGCTGGCGACATGCTGTACTGTGGCGTCCACGTTTGTCCGTGGCCCGAAATCTCATGCCCCTCATCTGCAACTTGTTTGGCAAGTTGAGGATGTAGTTCAGCGGCGCGCCCAACCATGTGAGAAGTCACCTTGATATTATGCTTACGCCACAAGCGCAGCAGCCTTGGAATGCCTTCGTTCATACCGTAGTCGTACCAAGTCGGGGTGATGGTATCTGGATAGCCCTTTTCCATCGGCGGAAACGGCCCTTCGGCATTTTTATCTTGAGCACCTGCTTCAAACTGCATTGAGATTGAAATCACTAACTGCTCACCACTTGGCCAAAATATTTTGTTCATACCACTGCCACCTGAACTTTTGGAGTCATTTTCTAAGGTATCTAATGATGGTAAACCAATAGCAAGCGCCGTTTGGCTTAGGCCGAACCCAGCAGCGATGGCGCCACCTGCCATTAAAAATCGTCGACGTTGATTCATGATTGAGTCCCTGCAGCTAATTGAGAAAATAGCGTTTGATAATCTTCGAGGTGCCAGTTATCTGTGATGAAACCATCCCGTACTCGATACATGTCAACAGCACGAAAATCGATTTTCTGCCCTTGGCCTTTTTGCTCAACAAAGACACCAGTAAAGCGGCCATTAAAACGCAGACGTACCACTGCACGATCGCCAACGACTAGCAAATGCTCAACTGAAACAGAGAGATCGGGGACCGCTGCCCTAAATGCCTTTGAGGCTTCGAGTGGACCCGTGATTCCCTGTGCGCGGCCAGCGGGCAGAGTACGGTCGATAAAACCAGTCGCCAATGCGCCGTGGGCAAAACTTGCATCGCCCGTGTGCCAAAAACTGGCATATAACAAAGCGGCGCGGGCGATAGCTTGTGCCTGCGGTGATTCATCAGAAATCGTTTCCATTGCCGCCACTTTTGGCACTAACGCCGCTCGCACTTTAGCATTATCCTGTGTTGTTGCCCCTTGAGCGGCTAACGCATCCATGCTCAGACTTGCTAAGCTAAAACCCACAATAGCGATACCTATAAAGCCTGAAAACCATAGACTTAAACTGAGCCAAGCGGGTAAGCGTTGAACATACAAAGTGTTAACCCGATCCATTATGCCACCTCATCGTCAGCGGATCGGATGACGGCTCTCAATGCTTCGTTGTGTGTAGGATAATCGGTATAACCCGCCGCACTACCGCCAAACAAGGGCCCTTTGTCGAATGCAGATAAAGGCAATTGATGCATTAAACGGTAAGGCAAATCAGGATTCGCAATAAAAGGTCGACCGAAGGCAACTAAGTCCGCATAACCGTTATCAATCACTTCATTGGCACGCGCCACATCATAGCGACCCGCAACAATAATGCTGCCCTTAAAGACTATGCGCAGCTCGACTCTAAAGGATTCTGGCACCTGCGGCGCATCATCCCAATCCGCCTCAGAAAGATGTAAATATGCCACGCCCAATGCCGATAAATGCTTAGCTGCTAACAGAATAGTGTCTACAATTTCAGGACACGCCATATCTTTAAACGTCACGTAAGGGGCGAGGCGAACCCCGACTTTATTGGCACCAATTTTCGCACTCACGGCTTGGACAATTTCGAGTAAAAAACGAATGCGATTTTCCTGAGAACCGCCGTAGGCATCAGTTCTGTGGTTTGAATTGGTACGTAAAAACTGGTCAATCAGATAACCATTGCCGCCGTGAATTTCGATGCCATCAAAACCCGCCGCAACCGCATTCACACCCGCCTGTGCAAAATCGGCCACAACACGGTCGATATCTGCTTGCACCATAGCCCTAGGTTCTGGGCAATCCACCATTTGCCCTTCAGGATGCGCTTCATCCACAATCCATACTTTAGTGCCAACGGGCGCAATAGCTGATGGCGCAATCGGGGCATTACCCTGCTGAAAAATCGGGTGCGATACACGGCCAACATGCCAAATTTGATTAAAGATTTTACCGCCAGCCTGATGCACTGCCGCAGTGACTTTTCCCCAGCCCTCAATTTGCTCAACGGTATACACGCCCGGCGTAAATGAATAGCCTTGACTGTCATCGGAGATTTGTGTCGCTTCTGTGATGATTAACCCCGCCGAGGCGCGCTGGGCATAATATTGCGCCATCAGATCATTAGGAATATTGCCTGGCTGCGTAGTACGCGCCCGAGTCATAGGGGCCATCACAATGCGATTGTTTAATGCCAGTGACGCTAATTTGTAAGACATGAATAGACTCATACACACTCCGAACCAGAAATTAAGATGAAACATCAGTGGTGCAATTGTGCATTAGTTAATCTATATTGATAATCAGGCTATTATTAAAATCATTTTCAAAAATAATTTGATATGTATCATTTAAACGATCTGCAATTAGCGCTGCGTATCGCAGCCTTAGAGAGTCTCTCGGCAGCCAGTAAAGAAATAGGCATGACGCCGGCAGCGGCAAGTGCCGCGCTGCAAAGATTAGAGAAAAAGCTAGGATGTCAGCTATTTGCTCGCTCGACGCGGCGCTTACAGCTCACAGAAGAAGGG
>Ga0075011_10001617_pt1 | contig 12173 bp, 11 predicted proteins | sample TARM_MetaG_T_14_FD_72354 | JGI IMG/M metagenome (GOLD analysis project Ga0075011, IMG submission 72354) | Freshwater microbial communities from Pennsylvania, USA, analyzing microbe dynamics in response to fracking - TARM_MetaG_T_14 | ecosystem: Environmental > Aquatic > Freshwater > River...
TCCTACGCGGCGCGGGACACACCAACATCGCCGCAGCCCTGCGACACCACGCTCGCGACACCACGCGGCCCATCAGCCTGGTCCTGGCCGCATGACCAGCGACTTTGCCGGGGCCCTGGGTGGTGATCTGGTGTGTGGTCTCCACGCTGTCCATCACCGTGCCAGCCAGGCGACTGCTTCCTCTCCCTGTGGTGGCGGGTGTCTTGGCGAGTGTTGCGCAACACCTGTGGCCGGGTGACTCCACCGCGGAGCCGCTTCTCGTCGGAGCGCTGCACGTGGCCAGCGTGGCCGCCATCCTGGTCATGGCCGCCGCGGAGCTCTGGTTCTTGTCTGTCGCCGAGCGCCTCGATTCTGCCCGTGAGACCGAGGCCCGCCTGGCCGTCGCCGAGGAACGCGTGCGGTTCTCGCGTGACCTGCACGACGTCGTGGGCCTGGCCTTGTCCGCGATCGCCATCAAGGCTGAGATCGGCGCCGAGTTTGCCCGCCGTGGCGACGAGCGTGCAGCCGACGTCATGACCGAGGTTCGAACGCTCGCCCAGCACTCGCTCAAGGAGGCGCGCGGCGTCGTCGCCGGATACCGAGCGGCGGATCTCGCGACGGAGCTGGCGAACGCGCGTTCGCTGCTCGCGTCCGCGGGTGTCACGACGGTGCTGACGGGCGACGCCTCGACCGTGCCGGAGCGCCTCGCCGAACCGTTCGCCTGGGTGGTGCGCGAGGGCGTCACCAACGTCATCCGTCATTCGGCCGCCCAACGGTGCGTCATCGCCGTCACGGTCAGCGAGAACGAGGCGCGCCTGCGCATCGTGAACGACGGTGTCACCGGCTCGCTACGGCCGAGGGACGACGGTGGTGGCTCTGGTCTGCACGGCCTCCGCGAACGCCTGGCCGTCGTCGGCGGAATGCTGACGACGGCGCACGATGGCGAGTTCGTACTCGAGGCGCGTGCACCGGCGTGAGCAAGGGACCACCGGGGTCGCGTGCGACGCGGTGGACGGCAGTCCTCAGCCTTCGGTGTCGTCGGCGGTGACGTGCGGTGCGTCCGTGTCGGGGGCCGGGCCTTCGTCGTCGAGGAGCTGGGGCAGCTCGATCGCCTGGTCGGCGACGTCCGCCTCGGTCGCCGCGCCGACCAGGTCCGGCCGCGGCGGGTCCGGCCGGTACTCCTCGGCGTCCACGGTCTCCGACTCGGGCGGCTCCACGCCGGCCGGGTCCACGTCCAGGAGGTGCGACGGGTCGGTGCTCATGCTCCATGGTCCCCCGCTCGGGTCCCGCGTGCACCCCTGTCGCTGCTCCGCCGCTCCGAGCCGCGCCGCGAAGGGCAGGCCGCGCTACGCATCCTCACCGCCGCCCCCGGGTGATCAGGAGCCGCCCACCTCACGTGGGGAGGACCGCCCAGACCGGGTGGGGCCAGTTGCCCAGGGCTCGGGTCAGGAGCGCACGGTCCGCGGGTGCAGCAGCATCCGGGGCGACCAGCACGGTGAGCGGCACCGCGTGGATCGTCGCCGAGGAGGGCTCGTAGATCTGCACGGTCTCGGCGTCGGCGACGGTCAGCAGCACCACGTGCCGCGGAACCGCCGCCTGCCATCCGGCGGCGAGGTCTCCGCCGGAGAAGATCGGGACCGGAGTTCCCGACGCGGTGGCAGCCACGGCGGCACGCTGCACCCCGGCAGCCCGGGCCCCGCGCCCGATGACACGGTGGGTGTACCGGACGTCGCCGTAGCGGGCGACGGCGGCAGCGGCCCAGGGCGGGGTGCCCAGCGCCTGCGGCCAGCGCAGCAGCCCGGCCCGGGAGGTCGCCCGGTGGGCACGGCGCTGGAGGGCGTCGAAGCGTGGCCCGGGGTCGGCGGCCACCCAGGCGGCGAGCCGGGGATCACCGGCCATGGCGAGCATCGTCAGGACGGCCGAGCCGCAGGTGGTCTGGTCCACCTGCCGCGCCGGGGCCGCCGTCGTGCGCACGCCCTCGGCCTCCCGGAACGGCAGCAGCAACCGACGCCGACTGCCGCCCGGTGCGGGCGCGCCCGAGCGTCCCAGGGGATCGAGGACCGACCTGCGCGACGCCTCGCTCCACCCTTCGGTCCCCCGCGGGACCGACGGCACGGCGGACCGCGCAGGGGAGCCCCTGCCCTCCGGCAGCGGTCCGGCGAAGATGCGCGCCGCCGCCAGGGCATCGGTCAGCCGGGACGCCCCACGCATCTGATCAGTGGATCCGGTCGAGCACCACCGAGCGCGTCGGCACCGTGGCGCCAGGGGCCGCGAGGTCCCAGGCGCCTTCGAGGGCCTCGTACGCACGGGGGAACCGTTCGGGGGTGTCGGTGTGCAGTGTCAGGATCGGCCGGCCCTTGGTCACGACGTCGCCCGGCTTGGCGTGCAGCTCGACGCCGGCGCCGGCCTGCACCGGGTCCTCCTTGCGGGCGCGTCCCGCGCCCAGGCGCCAGGCGGCCACGCCGACGGCGTAGGCGTCCATGCGCCCGAGGACACCGTCGGCCGGGGCGAGCACCTGCTCGGTGGCCGTGGCCGTGGGCAGCGGGGCGTCCGGGTCACCGCCCTGGGCAGCGATCATGCGCCGCCACACGTCCATGGCGCGCCCGTTCCCCAGGGCCGCCCGCACCTCGGGCTCGTCCACCGGCCGGCCCGCGGCCGCGAGCATCTCGACGGCGAGCGCCACGGTGAGGTCGACGACGTCGGCCGGCCCACCGCCGGCGAGTACCTCGACGGACTCACGGACCTCCAGGGCGTTGCCGGCCGTCAGGCCCAGCGGCGTGGCCATGTCGGTGAGCAGCGCCACCGTGGTCACCCCGGCGTCGGTCCCCAGGTCCACCATGGTGCGGGCCAGCTCACGGGCTGCCGCGAGGTCCTTCATGAACGCGCCCGAGCCGACCTTGACGTCGAGCACCAGCGCACCGGTCCCCTCGGCGATCTTCTTCGACATGATCGAGGAGGCGATCAGCGGCACGCACTCCACGGTCGAGGTGACGTCGCGCAGCGCGTAGAGCTTCTTGTCCGCCGGGGCGAGGTTCGGGCCGGCAGCGCAGACCACGGCACCGATCTCGGCGAGCTGAGCGCGGACCTCGTCGTTCGTCAGCGACGCCCGCCAGCCCGGGATCGACTCGAGCTTGTCGAGCGTGCCGCCCGTGTGCCCGAGCCCCCGGCCCGAGAGCTGCGGCACGGCCACGCCGAAGGAGGCCACGAGCGGGGCCAGCGGGAGCGTGATCTTGTCGCCGACGCCGCCGGTCGAGTGCTTGTCCGCCGTCGGGACACCGAGCGAGGAGTAGTCGAGGCGCTCACCCGTGTCGATCATCGCGCGGGTCCACTGCTCGATCTCGATCCGGCTCATGCCGTTGAGGAAGATCGCCATCGCGAGGGCCGACATCTGCTCCTCGGCCACCACCCCGCGGGTGTAGGCGTCGACCACCCACTCGATCTGCTTGGCCGAGAGCCGCCGGTTGTCGCGCTTGGTCCGGATGACGTCGACGGCGTCGAACGGCTCGGGGGCACGGCCGCTCGCGCGGGCTTCGGTGGTCATCTCTCGTCCTCCTGCTGGGGGGTGCTGGCGGGGGTGTCCTGATCGGCGGCGCTCGGGTCGGCCTGACGGACCTGGTCGAGGTCGTGCCGCCCGAACGCCTGGGGCAGCACGTCGGACATCGGCAGGATGCCCCGCGGGGTCTCGACCAGCAGGTCGGGCCCGCCGTGCTCGTAGAGCAGCTGGCGGCACCGGCCGCACGGCATGATCGCCGCGCCGCGGGCGTCGACGCAGGCGAAGGCGACGAGCCGGCCGCCGCCGCCCTCGACGAGCTGGGAGATCAGGCCGCACTCCGCGCAGAGGGTCACGCCGTAGCCGGCGTTCTCCACGTTGCAGCCGACGACGACGCGGCCGTCGTCCACGAGGGCGGCCGCCCCCACCCTGAAGCCGCTGTACGGGGCGTACGCACGGGTCATGGCGTCGCGCGCCGTGTCCCGCAGCAGTTCCCAGTCGATCGGGAGGACGGGGTCAGCCATCAGGGCCTCACTTCTTGTACGGGATGCCCTCGGCGGCAGGGGCGCGCACGCGCCCGACCAGCCCGGCGACGGCGAAGATCGTGACGACGTAGGGCGTCATCAGCATGAACTGGCTCGGGATCGGCGTGCCGATGATGCCGAGCTGGGTCTGGAGGTTGTCCGCGAACCCGAAGAGCAGGGCCGCAGCAAGCGCCCCGAGCGGGTTCCAGCGGCCGAGGATCATCGCCGCCAGGGCGATGAAGCCCTTGCCGCCGGTCATCTCGCGGCCGAAGGCGAGGCCCGCGGCGATCGAGAAGAACGCTCCGCCGAGACCGGCGACGGCCCCACCGAGGATGGTGTTCCACACGCGGGTCGCGTTGACCTTGATGCCGACGGTGTCGGCGGCCTTGGGGTGCTCGCCGCACGCGCGCAGGCGCAGGCCCCAGCGCGACCGGAACAGGTAGACGTGCAGCACGATCACGGCGACGTACATCAGGTAGACCAGCAGCGTCTGCCGGAAGAGCACCGGGCCGAGGATCGGGATCTCCGAGAGGAACGGGATCGGCAGCACCGGCAACGGCGTGCGGCTGTTGAAGGTCGCGATGTCCTGCGAGAGCACGGTGGAGAACAGGTAGTTCGTCACGCCCACCACGAGGACGTTGAGCACGACGCCGACGATGACCTGATCCACCCAGTAGCGGATCGCGAAGGCCACCAGCAGCGCGCCGACGAGGGCGCCGGCGAGCGGTGCGGCGATCAGGCCCAGGTAGGGGTTCCCGGTCATCGACGCGACGACGGCGGCGAGGAAGGCGCCGCCGAGGAGCTGACCCTCGATCGCGATGTTGATGATGCCGACGCGCTCGCACAGGATGCCGGAGAAGGAGCCGAAGACCAGCGGCACCGACAGGAAGAGCGCACCCGAGAGCAGGCCGGGCAGCGGGACCATCCGGCCCGCGGCGGCCCAGCACAGGAACGCCACGATCCACAGCACGCCGAACGCGACCGGCAGCCACCAGCCCAGCGAGCGCCGGCGCGAGGCGGCCCACCAGGAGAGCCCGGCCAGGGCGAGGGCCAGGATCGTCAGGACCAGCCCGCCGGTCCGCGAACCGATCGAGATGTCGCCGAGCTGGACGTAGTCCGCCGTCGTCGACAGGCGGAACGTGGTGCGCTGGCCGCCGTCGGGCAGCAGACCGAAGAAGACCAGGCCGAGCGCCGCCAGGACGGTCAGCGCGATGGGCAGCTTCCACGAGATCGGGGCGAGCACCGCCGCGCGACGGGGTGCGGCCGCGCTGGGTGCGGGGCTGCCGGGGGTGACGACTGCGGTGCTCATGCTGCGACCTCCTGGGCGGTCTTCGCGGCCCGCTTCTCGGCGCGCGTCATCCCGCCCCGCTGCGGCAGGCGGAAGATGGCGCGCACCAGCGGGGGTGCGGCGATGAAGAGGACGATGAAGGACTGCACCACCAGCACGATGTCGATCGGCGTCCCCGTCCGGGCCTGCATGAGCACGCCGCCGGCCCGCAGGCCGCCGAACAGCAGGCCGGCGAGCACGGTGCCGCCCGGCTTGGACCGGCCGAGCAGCGCGACGGTGATGGCGTCGAAGCCGAAGGAGGCGGCGATGCCGTCGGTCAGGCCGCTCGTCTCGGTGCCGAGGATCTGGGCCGAGCCGGCCAGGCCTGCCAGCGAGCCCGCGATCGCCATGACCCACACGGTGGTGCGCGGCACGGAGATGCCGGCGGTGCGCGCGGCGTTCGGGTTCGCGCCCACGGCGCGGAAGCGCAGACCGAGGGTCGAGCGCTCCATGAGCCACCACACCCCCGCGGCCGCGAGCAGCGCGAGCAGGAAGCCGAGGTGCAGCCGGAACTGCGGGCCGAGGAGCTGGGGGTAGCGGGCCGTCTCGAGGATCTGCGGGCTGAGCGGCTGTGCGGAGCCGGGGCGGCGGAAGGCCTGGGTGGAGAGCAGCCACCCGATGAGGTAGATCGCCACGTTGTTGAGCATGATCGTCACGATCACCTCGTTGGCCCCCGTGGTGGCCTTGAGGATGCCGGCGATCGAGGCCCAGAGGGCCCCGCCGAGGGCCGCGCCGAGGGCGGCGAGGACCAGGTGGAGCACCACCGGCAGCTCGAAGGTGAAGCCGATGAAGCCGCCGAGGACGGCGCCCAGGATGATCTGGCCCTGCGCACCGATGTTGAAGAGGCCGGCACGGAAGCCGAGCCCGATGCCGAGACCGGCGAAGATCAGCGGCGTCGAGATCGTCATGGTCTCGGTGATCGGTCGGATCATCTGCGCGACGTTCCGGCCCTGCGCGTTGAAGACGGCGCCCTGGAAGAGGGCGGAGTACGCGCCGGCGACCGCGTTCCAGATGGCCGAGAAGAAGTCGGTGGGCCGGGCGAAGAGCCAGCCGGCGCTCTCGCGTACCTCGGCGTCGGCCGCGGCGATGAGCACCCCGCCGAGCAGCATCGCCGCGACGATCGCGAAGAGGGTCACGACCCAGTTCGACTCCATGATCTGGCGGAGCACGGAGCGGCTGACGGTCTCGTGCCGGCGCGCCTCGTCGACCGGGGCCGCGGCCTGCAGACCGGGGGTGGGCGCCGGGCCGGCCTCCGGGGGCACCGGCGCCCTGCCCTCGGGGGTCGTGTTCTCGCTCACGAGCGCTCCTCCCGCGTGTTCTCGTGCATGCTCTCGCGCGTGTTCCCGCGCGCATTCTCGTTCGCACCCGCGTTCGCATTCTCGGTGGCCGCCACGGCGCCGCCGTCCGCCTCGACGTCGGCGGTGCCGAGCGCGGTGTGGTGCTGGGCCGCCTGCGCCACGGCCTCCTCGAGCGGGACGCCGGCCATCATCAGGCCCAGCACGTCTCGGTCGGTGTTGCCGGGCACGACGCCGACGACGCGTCCGCGGTACATGACGGCGATCCGGTCTCCCAGCGCGAGGACCTCGTCGAGCTCGGTGGACACGATGACCACCGGGGTGCCGTTGTCGCGCTCCGCCACGATCCGCTGGTGGACGAACTCGATGGAGCCGACGTCCAGGCCGCGCGTGGGCTGCGAGGCGATGAAGAGGCGCAGCGGCCGCGACATCTCGCGGGCGAGCACCACCTTCTGCTGGTTGCCGCCCGACAGCATCGAGGCGGTGGCCTCCACGGACTGGGTGCGGACGTCGAACTCGGCGATGCGCTTCTCGGCGTTCTGGCGGATGGCGGCCTTGTTCAGCGCACCCGCGCGCGAGAACTCCGGCGACCGGTACAGGTCGAGGACGAGGTTCTCCTCGATCGAGAAGGAGCCGATGACGCCATCGGCCGAGCGGTCCTCCGGCACGTAGCCGATGCCCGCCTCGAGGGCGTCGGCCACGCTGCCGCCCACCAGCTCCTTGCCGTCGAGCGAGATGGAGCCGCTGACCGGCTTGCGCACGCCGAGGATCGCCTCGGTGAGCTCGGTCTGGCCGTTGCCCTGCACACCGGCGACCACGAGGATCTCGCCGCGGTGGACGTCGAGGTCCACGCCGTCGACGACGGCGTTGCCGACGGCGTCGAGCACGGTGAGGTCGCGGACCTGGAACGTCGCGTCGCCGGCCTGTGCCAAGGTGCGGTCCACACCGAGGGACACCGAGCGGCCGACCATGAGGGAGGCGAGCTCGGTCTCCGGGGCCGTGGGGTCGGCGGTGCCGACCACCTTGCCGCGCCGGATCACGGTGATCCTGTCGGCGACGGCACGGACCTCCCGCAGCTTGTGCGTGATGAAGACGATGGAGGTCCCCGCGGCCCGCAGCTCCCGCATGATCGCGATGAGCTCGTCGGTCTCCTGCGGGGTGAGCACGGCGGTCGGCTCGTCGAGGATGAGCACCTTGGCGTCGCGGGACAGCGCCTTGATGATCTCGACGCGCTGCTGGACGCCCACGGGCAGGTCCTCGACCATCGCGTCGGGGTCCACCTCGAAGCCGAAGCGGTCCGAGATCTCCGTGACCCGGGCACGGGCCTTGCGAACGTCGAGGAGGTTGGCGCCCTTGAGGGGCTCGTTCCCCAGGGCCACGTTCTCGGCGACGGAGAAGACCGGGATGAGCATGAAGTGCTGGTGCACCATGCCGATGCCGGCGGCCATCGCGTCCCCCGGGCCGGCGAAGGCGACGGCCTCGTCGTCGACGAGGATCTCTCCGCCGTCGGGGTCGTAGAGGCCGTAGAGCACGTTCATCAGCGTGCTCTTGCCGGCTCCGTTCTCACCGAGCAGGGCGTGAATCTCGCCCGGCTCGATGACCAGGTCGATGTGATCGTTGGCGACCAGGGATCCGAAGACCTTCGTGATCCCGCGCAGCTCCAGCTTCACCGCAGTCCTCCTCGTCCGAGACCCATCGAACCGCATCCGACCGGCCCCGGCCCGGCGGCACGCTGAATGCGGCGCGCGACGGCTGGCGGACGGACGAGGACCAGGACGCGCCCGCCGTGCGTCCTGGTCCTCGCGTGGGTTCAGCTCGGGGTGTTCGGCGACTCGATGACGAGCTCGCCCGAGATGATCTGCTCGCGCAGGGTGTCGATCTGAGCGGAGAGCTCGGCCGGGACGCGATCCTCGAACTCGTGGAACGGAGCCAGGCCCACGCCCTTGTTCTCGAGGGTGCCGACGTACGGCTCGGAGGTGAAGTCACCCTCGGCGGCGGCGGCGATGACGTCGAAGACGGCCTCGCCGATGAGCTTCATGACCGAGGTCATGATGAGGTCGCCGTGCTCGGTGGTCAGCACGCCGTCCGAGTCGACCCAGATGATCCACTTGCCGGCGTCCGAGGCGGCGGCGGCGGCGCCGAGACCGACCGGGCCGGCGACCGGCATGATGATGTCGGCGCCCTGGTCGATGAAGCCCTGGGCGAGGTTCTGGCCCTGGGCCTGGTTCGTGAAGTCGCCGGAGAAGGAGCCCGTCTGGGCCTCCTTGTCCCAGCCGAGGACCTGGACGTTCGCGCCGTTGTCCGCGTTGTAGCGGGCGACGCCGTCGACGAAGCCGTCCATGAAGACCGCGACCGACGGGATCTGGATGCCGCCGAAGGTGGCGACGGTGCCCGTCTCGGTCATGCCCGCGGCGAGGACGCCGGCCAGGAACGCGGCCTCCGCCGTGTTGAAGAGGATCGGCCGCACGTTGTCCATCGGCTGGGAGACCGCGGAGTCGATGAGGGCAAAGTGGAGGTCCGGGTTGGCGGTCGCCGCGGCCTCGATGGCCTCGGCGAGCTTGAAGCCGACGCCGATGATCAGGTCGCAGCCCTCGCCGACGAGCGACTCGACGTTGGGGACGAAGTCCGCCGGCGCGTTCGACTCGACCGCGGCGATCTCGATGCCTAGCTCCTCCTGCGCCATGAGGAGGCCCTCGTGGCCCGACTGGTTGAAGGACTGGTCGTCCCAGCCGCCTTCGTCCGAGATCATGCAGGCCTTGAAGTCGGCGGGAGCGCCGCCGGTCTCCTGCCCGCCGGCACCGTTCTCCGTGCCGCTCTCCGGGGGGGCTTCGCCGCATGCGCTGAGCGCGAGGGCGGCGGCGGCGAGCGCCGCGAACTTGGTAGCTCTCTTCACAGTCCACTCCGTTCGGTCGGTGTGACTGGTCGCGTGGGGATCCTGACCCCGACACGGCCCGCCTGCGCCCGAGCCTAGTGGTGATGTGACCCGGCCGTGACTCATCGAACACGTGGCGCCGATTGTCGCCCGGTGCGCGTCAGTCGGCCGGGGCCAGCACCCCTGCGCCCATCCCCGCGAGCACTCGCACGCCCACCCCGATCGCCCGCTCGTCGATCACGAGGTCTCCCTGGTGGAGGTCGTACCTGCGGCCGCCCGGGGTGCCGGTGCCGAGGCGGGCCATGGCGCCGGGCACCTTGGTGAGGTACCAGGCGAAGTCCTCGCCGCCGAGGGACTGCTCGGTGAGCACCACGCCGCCCGGTCCGACGACGGCGCGGGCCGCTGCCTCGAGGTCCGCGTTGACGGCCTCGTCGTTGTCGACGGGCGGCACGCCGCGGGCGTGGTGGACGGTCACGTCGACGTCGTACGGGGCCACGACCTGCTCGACGGCGTCGTGCAGCACCTGGCCGGCGCGCTCCCAGGCGCGCACGTCGAGGCAGCGCAGCGTCCCGGAGACGGTGCCGCTGGCCGGGATGACGTTGTGCACGTCGCCCGCGTGCACCGCGCCCCAGGTGAGGTTCACGCCCGAGCGCGGGTCGAGCCGCCGCCCCAGCACGCCCGGCACCTGGGTGATCACCTGGCCGAGGGCGTAGACGACGTCGCCCGACAGGTGCGGGCGCGAGGTGTGCCCGCCCGAGCCGGTCACCGTCACCGAGACGGTGTCCGACGCCGAGGTGATGGGGCCGATGCGCGTGCCGACCTGTCCGACGTCGAGCTTGGGCTCGGTGTGCATCGCCACCACGCGGTCCACGCCGTCGAGGACTCCCTGGCCGACGAAGTCCAGGGCGCCGCCGGGCTGGACCTCCTCGGCCGGCTGGAAGACCAGGCGCACGGGCCGGGTGAGCACGCCGCGGCGGTCCAGCTCGGCGAGCACGAGCCCCGCGCCGAGCACGACCGTGGTGTGCAGGTCGTGGCCGCAGGCGTGCGCCACGTGCGGCGCCGCCGACTCCCACGGGCAGCCGCAACGGTCGTCCACGGGCAGGGCGTCGAGATCGGCGCGCAGCGCGAGCCGGGACAGCCGCTCACCGTCCGGCCCCGTCTCGGGGCCGATGTCGCAGTAGAGGCCGGTCACGAGCAGCGGCGTCGGCCGCAGTCCCGCGGCCCTGAGGCGCTCGAGCACCACCGCCGTCGTCCGCACCTCGGCGCGCGAGAGCTCCGGGTGGGCGTGCAGGTCCCGGCGGAACGCCACCAGCTCGTCGTCGAGCTCTGCCGCGATCTCGCGGACCAGGTCCCGCTGCCCCGGGCCGGAGGTGGGGGCACCCGCGCTCACAGCAGCTCGTCCAGCCCGCGCTCGGCCAGCGAGTCCACCAGGCCCTTGACCTGCTGGGCGCGCGCCCGGGTGGTGACGAGCAGCGCGTCAGGGGTGTCGACGACGACGAGGTCGTCGACACCCAGCAGCGCCACGACGCGGCCGGACTGCGGCACGACGACGTTGCCGCCCGTCTCGACCCGGACCACGTCGGCGGGCAGCCCGACGACCTTGTTACCTGCGTCGTCGAGGCTCGGGAGCAGTGCGGCGAGCGAGTTGAAGTCGCCCACGTCGTCCCACCCGAAGGTGCCGGGCACGACGGCGACGCCGCCCGCCGCGGCCACGGGCTCCGCCACGGCGTGGTCGATCGCGATCTTCTCGAGCCCCGGCCACAGGCGGCCCAACACCTCGTCCCGCTCGGGGGTGTCCCAGGCCGCGGCGATCTCCCGCAGGCCGTCGTGCAGGGCCGGGCGCTGCTCGCGCAGGTGACCGAGCAGGACCGAGGTGCGCGCGACGAAGATGCCAGCGTTCCAGCGGTACTCCCCCGACGCGAGGTACTCGCGCGCCGTCGCGGCGTCGGGCTTCTCGGTGAAGCCGCGGACGTGCAGCGCGGTGGGCGCGCCGTCGACGCCGAGCCGGTCGCCGCTGCGCACATAGCCGAACGCCGTCGACGGGCGGGAGGCCGCGATGCCGATGGTCACCACGTAGCCCTCACGGGCCGCCGCGACGGCCTCGCGGACCGCCTGCTCGAACGCCGACTGCCCCGAGACGACCTGGTCGGCCGCGAATGAGCCGAAGATCACATCTTCGTGCCGTTCCTGCAGCACTGCGGCGGCCAGGCCGATGGCCGCCATGGAGTCTCGTGGTAGGGGCTCGGCGAGCACGGCGTCGTCGGCCAGCTGGGGCAGCTGGGCCCGGCACGCCTCGACGTGCCGCACGCCCGTGACCAGCACGATCCCCTCGTTCCCGGCCACCGGCGCGAGCCTGTCGACCGTCGCCTGGAGCAGGCTGCGACCCGAGCCGGTCAGGTCGTGGAGGAACTTCGGAGCGCCCTGCCGGGACACCGGCCACAGCCTCGTGCCGGCGCCTCCCGCGGGGATGATCGCGTAGAAGTCCTCGATGACGGGGCTCGGGCTGGTCATGCAGGCAGCATAATGACGGCCTGGCGCTGGCCATGGGATGTGACCAGCGCCGGTCACTAGTGTCGCGTGTCTGAAGTCTGCTTCCGGTTGGCTTTCGCGAGGACTTCGTCGGCGGTCTTGGTCCAGATGAAGGGGTGGGAGCGTTGGTTCCATCCGTCGATGAAGGCGCGGATCT
>Ga0075011_10001618_pt1 | contig 12172 bp, 11 predicted proteins | sample TARM_MetaG_T_14_FD_72354 | JGI IMG/M metagenome (GOLD analysis project Ga0075011, IMG submission 72354) | Freshwater microbial communities from Pennsylvania, USA, analyzing microbe dynamics in response to fracking - TARM_MetaG_T_14 | ecosystem: Environmental > Aquatic > Freshwater > River...
GGGGGGGCTCGTCGTGACGTTCGGGGACGGTGGGGTCGTGAAGGTGCTGCTGGTCGAGGACGATCCGGGCGACGTGCTCATGACGCGCGAGGCGCTCGCGGAGCACCACGTCCCCCACCAGCTCTTCGTCGTCCCGGACGGTGTCAGCGCGCTCGAGTTCCTCCGCAAGGAGGGGGAGCACGCGACCGCTCCGACGCCCGACCTCGTGCTCCTCGACCTCAACCTCCCGCGGATGTCGGGGCGCGAGGTGCTCGCCGCCGTCAAGAGTGACCCCGCGCTCGCGCGGATCCCCGTGGTCGTCCTCACCACCTCCGGCGCCGAGGACGACGTCGTCGCCTCGTACGCGCTGCACGCGAACGCCTACGTCACCAAGCCGGTCGACTTCGACGTGTTCGTCGACGTGGTGCGCAAGATCGACGACTTCTTCGTCTCCGTGGTCCGGCTGCCCCCGCGCTGATCCGCGCTGACCCGCCCCTCGTCCGAGCGCACGACGCGGCCGCGACCACGGGAGCGTGCGGCGGTGCGCCCCCGGGGAAGCATCCGGGGGCCTGCGCGGTTGTGCGTACGACGGCGGTGGACGCCGTCGGCAGAGCAACACCACTGGAGGAACCCTCGTGCTCGACCCTCAGGGCATCGTGACCGTCGACGAGCAGGCAGTCGCCGCGACGCTGGGGACCGCCGCCGGAACGGCGACGGGTCCCGTGATGATCCAGGCGTTGCGCGGCTTCGTCGACGCGGGCAGCACGGGTGAGACCGCCGCCGCGCACCTGGTCGACGAGCTGGAGTCCACCCGCGTGGCGACGTTCGACGTCGACCAGCTCCTGGACTACCGCTCCAAGCGTGCCCCCATGACCTTCGACACCGACCGCTGGGTCGCGTACGACGAGCCGTTCCTGGCCCTCGACCACGTGCGCGACGGTGACGGCAACGGCTTCCTGCTGCTGCACGGCGTCGAGCCCGACCTCCAGTGGGAGCGGGCGATCGCGGCCGTCAAGGGGCTCGTGGAGCGGTTCGGCGTCTCGCTGTCGGTCGGCTTCCACGGCATCCCCATGGGGGTGCCCCACACCCGTCCGCTGACGTTGACCGCGCACGGCACGCGCGCCGGCCTGGCGGAGGACTACACCTCCTTCTTCGGCACCGTGAAGGTGCCCAGCTCGATGTCCGCGCTGCTCGAGTACCGCCTCGGCGAGGCGGGGCACGACGCGCTGGGCTTCGTGGTGCACGTCCCGCACTATCTGGGGCAGTCGCAGTTCACCCCTGCCGCGGTCCTCGCGCTCCAGCACGTCGAGCGCGCCACGGGCCTGAACCTGCTGACCGGGCGCCTGGCCGCGGCCGCCGCCGACGCCACCGCCGAGATCGAGAAGCAGGTCGAGGAGTCGGGCGAGGTCCGCGCCGTCGTGCGGGCACTCGAGGAGCAGTACGACGCCTTCGCGCGCCACGTCGGCAAGCCGAGTCTGCTCGCGGATACCGCTCCGATCCCGACCGCCGACGAGCTGGCCGCCGAGTTCGAGCGCTACCTCCGGTCCCGCGACGACGACTGACGACTCGCGCGGCGGTTTGTGGAGAAACCGTGACGCCGCACGCCGTGCCGTGCCACACTGCACCGGACGGCGGGCGTCAGTGTCCCGCCACCAGGTAGCACGGAAGGTGCAGGAACACATGGCGCAAGGTTCGGTGAAGTGGTTCAACGCTGAGAAGGGCTTCGGGTTCATCGCCCAGGACGGCGGCGGTCCCGACGTCTTCGTCCACTACTCGGCGATCCAGTCCAACGGCTACCGCTCCCTCGAGGAGGGTCAGCGGGTCGAGTTCGAGATCACGCAGGGGCCCAAGGGTCCCCAGGCGGAGCAGGTCGTCCCGGTCTGAGACGGCGTGACCTGACGAGGTGGGTGCTGCCACGGGCGGCACCCACCTCGTCGTCTGCCCGCCGGTTGCTGCCCGTCGCGGTCTGCGTCAGCAGGGCCGCGCGGTGCCGATGAACCGCTCCAGCTCCGTGCCGGTGACGATCTGCGCCGGGACCGGCAGGACTCGCAGCGCCCGGGCGAGCGCCGGCGAACGGAGGTCCGCGACCGCGTCCGCTGCCGCGTCGTCCGCATTGCCCGGGTCGCGTTCCGCAGGCCCGTCGGAGCCGTCGGGCTCCGGGACGGGGGCGACCGCCGCGAGCACGAGGTTCCCGTAGCGGCGGCCCTTGAGAATCCCCGACTCCGCCACCAGCGCCAGCCGTCCCTGGGCGGCGGCGTCCGGGCCGAAGGCGGCGGAGAGTGTCGCGAGCTCGCGGCGCACGTGCTCCAGCGGCGGGCGGTCCGCGCTGTTGACGAGGTAGACGCCCCCCGGTCGCAGCGCGGCCGCCACATGCCGGGCCATCTGCCCGGTCACCAGGTGCGCGGGCGTGGTGTCGCCGGCGAAGACGTCTCGCACGACGACGTCCCAGGACCCCGGGTAGGCGCCGGCGACGGCGGCCGCGGCGTCGTCGGCGCGCAGGCGCAGGCGGGGGGCCCGGGGCAGGTCGAACCACTCACGCACCAGCGTGACCAGGCGCGCGTCGATGTCGACGGCGAGCTGGCGCGAGCCGGGGCGGGCGGCATCCCACGAGCGGGCGAGGGCGCAGCCGGCCGCGCCCAGGTGCAGGGCGCGCACCGGCCCCGGCGACGTCGCGGCGAGGACGGCGTCCATCTGCTGCATGTACTCGAAGGCGAGGAAGCCGGGGTCGGCAAGGTCGAGGTAGGAGCTCGGCACGCCGTTGACGTGCAGTGTCACGCGGCCCGAGTGGTCGGGGTCCGGGACGACCTCCGCCGTGCCGGTGTCGATGGGCACCGCGCCCAGGGGCAGTGTCAGTGGCTCGGCGGACGATGAGACCCGGATCGCGGAGCGTTGCGTCGTTCGTCCAGTGCGGCGGGCCATGCCAGGAGTGTACGCACGCGGTTGACAAGGTTCGAACATCCGTTCGACACTGATCTCGCGGGGCGGAACCCGCGGACGGGAGGTGCGAGATGACTGTCAAGCACACGGCACGACGCCGGACGACGGGCCACCCCGCGATCGAGGCAGTGCCTCCGGTCGCTGCGGTGGTGGTCCCGGCGTCTGTGACGCGCCTGCTCGGCCTGGCCGACGCGGAGCTCGCGGAGGCGGCGGCCACGAGCGACCCGGACGAGAGGTTCCGCCACGCCCATCTTGCGGCGCTGCGCTCCGCGGCGGCCGTCGTCGACCTGCGCGGCCGGCCTGCACCGCGCTCCGGTGCCCGCACGGTGTGGGAGATGCTCGCCCTCGTCGAGCCGACCCTCGCCTCGTGGTCGGTGTACTTCGCCGCGGGCGCGCGGCTGCGCGCCGCGCTCGACGCCGGGCGCCCGGACGTGGTCGACGCCGCCCGGGCGGGTGAGCTGGTCGCGTGCGCCGAGGACTTCCGTGACGAGGTCGCGATGCTGATCGACCCCGACGCCGAGTTCTCGCGGCCGATGCGCTGGGCCGCCGCGGTGTCCTGATGAGCAAGGCGCCGCGGTCCGCCACCGCGAACCGGGACTGGGGCTCCGACGAGTCCGGCACGTCGGTCATGCACGTCGACATGGACGCGTTCTTCGCGCTGTGCGAGCTCGCGCGTCGTCCGGAGCTGCGCGGCCTGCCCGTCGTCGTGGGCGGGCGCGGCCGCGGCGTGGTGCTGGCGGCCACCTACGAGGCACGCGCCTTCGGCGTCCGGTCCGCCATGCCCATGACCAGGGCCATGAGGCTGTGCCCGCAGGCGGTGATCGTGCCGCCCGACCACCGCCGGTACACCGACGTGTCGCGCTCGATCATGGAGACGATGAGCGAGATCACACCGATCATCGAACAGATCAGCATCGACGAGGCCTTCCTGGACGTCTCGGGCGCCCGCCGGCGCCTCGGGCCGCCGACGGCCATCGGGGCGCGGCTGCGTGCTCATGTCGAGGCGACGCACGGGGTGACCTGCTCGGTGGGCATCGCGAAGAACAAGTTCCTCGCCAAGCTCGCCTCGACGCACGCCAAGCCCAACGGCATGCTGCTCGTCCCCGCGGAGGCGTCCGTGCCGTTCCTGCGCACGCTGCCCGTCGGCGCCCTGTGGGGCGTGGGGGAGAAGACGGAGTCCGTCCTCGCGCGGTGGGGTATCACCTCCGTCGCCCAGCTCGCGGACACGGACGTGGCCACCCTTCAGGCCGCCGTCGGCCGGGTCCACGGCGCCCACCTGCACAACCTTGCCTGGGGGCGGGACCCGCGGCCGGTCGTCCCCGCCACGCACGAGCGCAGCATCGGCAACGAGACCACCTTCGGTGCCGACGAGCGGGACCGCGAGGCGGTCGAGGCGCGGATCCTCGAGCTCTCGGACAAGGTCGCGGGGCGCCTGCGTGAGCAGGGCTACGTCGCCAGGACTGTCGAACTGAAGGTACGCACCAGCGACTTCAACACCCTGACCCGCTCCCGCACCCTCGACGGTCCCACGGACGTCGCCCGGGAGATCTATCGCACGGCCCGCGAGCTGTACGCGGGGGTCGACCTGCGCGGCCTTCCGGTGCGGCTGGTCGGCGTGCGCGCGCAGAACCTCAGTGAGCGGTCGGGGCAGGCGGAGCAGCTCACGCTGGAGGTGGCCAGCTCCGACCGGCCGGACCAGCAGCGCGAGGCCGAGCTGGCGCTCGACGCCGTCCGGAGCCGCTTCGGGAGCCGGGCGATCGGGCTCGGTGCCGGGGGCGTCTCGTGGGAGAGCCAGCGTGCCCGCGAGGACGCCGCGCGGCTGCGGGCCGGACACGAGCAGCCCACCGCCTGACTGACCCGTCCTGACTGGCCCGTCGGAAGCACGCAACTGGACGCGTCTCGACTTCCCGCGGCTTCCCGAAGGTGCCTATCCTGGGACGACGACAACTCCACCAGAACAGGGGGTCGCGATGCCGCTTTCCGAGTACGAGCAGCGCGTGCTGGAGCAGATGGAACGCGCGCTGACGAGCGACGACCCCCGCCTCGCCAACACCTTCGAGTCGGGCGGGCGTCGGCCCGTGGTGCGTTACATGATCGCGGCGGTCGGCCTGCTCGGCGGGCTTCTTCTGCTCGTCCTGGGTGCCGCGCTGTCCAACATGGTGCTGGGGATCATCGGCTTCGTCGTCATGTTCGCCGCCGTCGCCTGGGCGTTCGCCTCGAAGCCCAAGGCCAAGGGCCCCGAGGGCGTCGTCCGACCCGACGGCAAGACCGGTCCGCGGCCCGCAAAGCCCGCGCGCCCGTCCGGCTTCATGGCCCGTATGGAGGCCCGCTGGGACCGACGCCGCGGACACGGTCGCTGACCCTCCGGCGACCACCGCCGCGGACACGCTGACCCTCCGGCGACACCGCAGCCAGACCGCCCTCGCCGCCCCACCCGGGGCACCGGGGGCGGTCTTCTGCGCTTGCGCGGCGCCGAGCCCTCGGCTCAGCTGGTCCGCGCGGAGCTGAGGCCTGCTTCGATCGCCGTCGTCACGTCGCGCGTCAGGTGGTCGAGGTCGGCGGGAGTCAGCGGGTCGTAGCCGGGCACGTACCGCTCCGCCTCGACCTCCTCGGACAGGGTCGTCAGGCCGTCGCGCAGCTCGTCGGGCATGCGCTCCCCGGTGCGGACGGTCCACGCCCGGGCTGCCTCGTCGGGCGCGCGCCGCGGCGTCGTCGCGGCGGGCAGGGTGACGCCGCCGGCGACCAGTGCGCGCACGACCCGGTCCCAGGCATCCTCGGCGCGCTCCGGCGGGCGGGGTCCGCGCCGGCGCCACCACAGGAGCACCGCGCCCAGCCCGGTCAGCAGCATCACGCTCGCGACGATCGCCCAGCGGCGCACGCTCCACTCGGCCTCGGCCGCAGCCTCCTCCGGCGTCTGCGTGGCGGTGGGCGGGGCGGTCGGCGCCGCGGTGGGCTGCTGGGCGGCGGGCTCCGGCTCGTCATCGGGGACCTCGGTGGGCGTCGGCACGGGAGCCGGCTGCGGGGCGGACACCGCGGGGTCGGCGTGCTGGGGCGCCGGGCCGGTCTGGACGGCGGGGGTGGGCTCGAACCGCACCCAGCCCGAGCCGGGGAAGTAGATCTCGGGCCACGCGTGCGCCTGCTCGTCCGTGACGGTCCACGTGGTGCTGCCGGGCTCACGGGTTCCGGGCAGGTAGCCGACCGCCATGCGCGTCGGGATGCCGAGGGCGCGGGACAGCGTGAGCATCGCGGTGGCGAACTGGACGCAGAATCCCTGCCGGTGCTGCATGAAGTCCCACACCGGGTCGCCCGTCTCCCCGCGCGGGATGTCGTAGCTGTACGTGAAGTGCCGGGTGTCGCGCAGGTACGTCTGGAGGGCGAGAGCCTTGTCGTAGTCCGTTCCGGCGTCGCCCACGATCTCGCGTGCGAGCCGGCGCAGGTCCTCCTCGTGCCGCGTGCTCGGCACGACGAGGTACCTCTCGTCCACGGCGTCCGCGCCGCGCGGAGCCTGGCGCAGGGCGTCGGCGGTGATCGGGCGGGCATGGACGGTAAAGGCGAAGGTGTCGCCCGGCTCGGTCGCGGGACCGTCCACCACGGCGTCGCGGCCGGCGTCGAACCGCCATCGCGGGTCGAGCCCGGTGAAGGAGCGCGGCTCGAGCGGGACCGGCAGCCGCAGGTCGCGCATGCCGTCGATCGTGAGGGCGACCTCCTCGACGGCGTCGCCGAGGTCCACCTTGTCCGGGAAGAGGAGCTGTCCGTCCGCGATGGTCACGCCGCCGTCGCCGTCGTCGCCGCTCCACCGGCGTCCGTCGAAGTCGGTCAGCGTCATGGTGCGCAGCGGTCCGACGTCGGCACCGCTGGCGGTCTCGTACGTGAACAGGACGGTGCCGGTACGCGGCTGGAGGGACCGGATCATGTCCATCTCGTCGGAGAGACGCACGGCCTCGACCTGGGTGGTGAACAACCGTGTCCAGGCGGTCGAGACACCGGGGAGGCCCCCGGCGGCCGCGCTGGCAGCGAGCGCGACCACCGTGACGACCGCCGCGCTCGACGTGGTGATCAGGGACCGGCGCCGCTCGGCGCGCCTGATGGCCTCCGCCACGCCGGGGTCGCGCAGCGCGCTCCGCGGGGTGGGCGTGCCGTCGAGGGTCAGGCTCAGCAGCAGTGCGGCGACGGTGACGGCGAACGCGCCCCACGGGATCTCCCCGATCAGGGTCAGGGGAGGCAGCCACAGCACGAGCACGGCGGCCGAGGCGAGCAGCGGCCGCCGGGCAGCGACTGCGAGAGCGTCCGCGGCGAGCAGGACGATCAGCCCCCCGCCGACGGCGACCAGGAGCATGGGCGCCGTGGGCTCGACCGGGGCGACCTCCCGCGGGATGAGCTCGCCGGCCTGCCCGAGCTGCTCCCACAGCCGGCCGAGCGACTCGGGACCGACGAACCACTGCGTCGTGCCGTCGACACCGCCGAACGTCGCGAGGAGGAACCACAGCGCCGTGAGCGCGCCGGCCAGCGTGGGCCACAGCGTGTCGCGGCCGCCGTCGTCGGCGGGGACACGCCTGACCGCGACCCCCGCGCGGGCGGCCGCTGCGACGCGGGCGCGGCGCCCGCCGATGAGCCCGCGCGTGACAATGATCGCGGTCGCCACGAGTGCGACGCCGAGGGCGCCCGTGCCGAGCCAGGGCGGCAGGACGAGCATGCGCAGCCCGCCCATCGAGGCCAGGACCGCGACCGCGGCGAGGAGCGTCGCGACCGCGAGCCGGGCGGAGGCGGGTGCGGGCGGGGATCATGCGGCCACCTCCGTCAGCCGGGTCCAGGCCTGGTCGGGGGCAGCGCCGGGCGGCGTCGTCGCGACCCGCCACCCCGCCGCTCGCAGGGCAGCGACGGTGGGGGCGGCGTCCAGGCTCCGCGCGGCCACCACCAGCGCCCAGCACGACACAGCCTCGGCGGACAGCGCGGCGAGCTCGCTCAGGACGCCGGCCGGTTGCGGCCGTAGCACGGCGAGCGTCATCTCGCCGGGTGTGCGGGCGGCGCGCAGCGCCTGCGCGGTGGAAGCGAGGGCGGCGTCGGCGTCCGCCGCCGTGCGGTGGCCGTGCAGGTCGATCGTCTGGTCGAGGAGAGCCGTGCGGCCAGAGGGCCCGGAGACGAAGGCGGCGTCACCGAGCCCGGTCGGTGTCGTCGGCACGAGCCGGACCGGGTGTCCGGACACCGCGAAGGAGCACGCGAGGGAGGCGACCAGCTCGATCGCCCACTCGCCGTCGTCGTGGCCGGACCCCGCGACGGACCGGTGCTCTCCCCGGCCGGGCAGGAGTGCGCGGTCGAGCAGCACCGAGACGGGCCGCACGCCGGCCGCCTCGTCGGTGCGGACCATGAGCTGGCCCTGGCGCGCGGCGGAGGGCCAGTGGACGCGCCGCGGGTCGTCCCCGGCGACGTACTCACGCAGCACCGCGTCGTCCGGCGCCGAGAGGCGGGCGCCCGTGCCGGCGTGGTCGATGTCGCCGAGGAGACCGCCGCGCACCGCGAGCTCGGTCGTGCGCGGCCACACGGCGACGACGGTCGTCGAGCCCAGAGGCAGGGTCGTGCGCACGACGCCGAACGGGTCGGTGCGCGTGGTCAGGAGCGGCCCGAGCGGCCAGCGTCCGCGGCGCGAGGGGTGGACGGCATAGCCCACCTGGATCGAGTCCGGCCGCGCGGAGACCCGGGCGCGGACGCCGTTCGAGCCGGCGAGCTCGTGCGCCGCCTGCTCGGACAGCCGGATGCGGGCCAGGCGCTCGAACGCGACGGCGGTCGGCCGGGCGGGCCGGACCAGCAGCCGCGTCGACGCTGTCTCGCCGCGGACGACCGGGTGGGGCGTGACCTGGCGCGAGACCTCGAGGGCGCCGCGGCCGGCGTCCAGGCGCTGGAGGCCGTGCGCCAGCCACGACAGGAGGACCGCGGCGAGGGCCGCCGCGCCGAGGCCGACGGCGTCGTGCAGGCCCCCGAGGGCTCCGAGTACCAGGAGAACGGTGCCTGCGACGAGCAGCGCGACGCCCCGGCGGGTGGGTCGGACGCGCGCGACCCGGCGCAGCGCGCCTCGCATCAGCGGCGGCCGGCAGGCGCCGCCGGCACCGGCGTGCGCTCGACGAGCTGGGCCACCAGGTCCTGCGCGGACGTCCCCGCGAGCCGGGCCTCGGTGGTGAGGATCAGGCGGTGCGCGATCACCGGTACGGCAAGCTGCTGGACGTCGTCGGGGAGCACGTGCATCCGGCCCGCCATCGCCGCGCTGGCCTTGGCCACCTTGAGCAGCTGGAGCGAGGCGCGGGGGGACGCGCCCAGGCGCAGGGCGGGGTGGTGGCGTGTGGCACCGACCAGGTCGAGGACGTACTGCTTGACCGCCGGTGAGGCGTGCACCTGCCGCACCACCTCCGCCAGCCGCAGCATCGTGGCCCCGTCGGTGACGGGGGAGAGGTGGGCCAGTGGGGAGACCGCCTCCTGACGGTCGAGCATGCCCATCTCGGCGGCGGCATCCGGATAGCCGACGGTGAGGCGGGCCATGAAGCGGTCGCGCTGCGCCTCGGGGAGCGGGTAGGTGCCCTCCATCTCCACCGGGTTCTGCGTGGCCACGACGAGGAACGGCCGGGGGAGGCGGTGCGTGGTGCCGTCGACCGTCGTCTGGCCCTCCTCCATGCACTCGAGCAGCGCGGACTGCGTCTTCGGCGAGGCGCGGTTGATCTCGTCGCCGATGACGATGTTGTTGAAGACGGGGCCCGGCCGGAACTCGAACTCGTGTGTCTGGGCGCGGAAGATGTTCACGCCCGTGAGGTCGCTCGGCAGCAGGTCGGGGGTGAACTGGATGCGCCCGACCCGGCAGTCGATCGAGCGGGCCAGCGCCTTGGCCAGCGTGGTCTTGCCGACGCCGGGCACGTCCTCGACCAGCAGGTGCCCCTCCGCCAGCAGCACCGCGACAGTCAGCCACGTCAGGGTGGGACGGCCGGACACCACGGACTCGATCGCCGCCCGCACCTGCGTGGTGACCTTGACGAGCTCCGCGAGACCGGCCTGGGCCTCGCGCGGCGGGGCCGGCGGGGCCGGTGGCGGCGGTGGCGGGACAGGCGCAGGCAGCGTGGACGTGACGGGTTCGTGCGGCACGGTGACCTCCATGTGACCTGCGTGCATCGTCGCCAGACGTTCTCTCAGACCCCGCCGGGGCTGACTCAAGAGCCTAGTGGACGCGTGACGGGCGCCACGTCCGTGGCCGACTTCACCTTCTGCGGGGAGCGCCACGGGTGCCTTCTCCGGGACGTGTGGAGTGAAGTGGAGTAGCGTGGAGGATACGGGAGTGCCGAGGGGAGGTGCGGAGCGTGGCAGGTCTGGAGTCATACGCGGGCACCGGGCTGCTGCTGGGCACGTACACCCCGAGGCTCGACGACAAGGGACGCCTGATCCTCCCCGCGAAGTTCAGGCCCCGGCTCGCTCCCGGACTCGTCATGACGCGGGGGCAGGAGCGCTGCCTCTTCCTCATGCCGATGGACGAGTTCAACCGCATGTACGAGCAGGTCCGGCAGGCGCCGGTGACCTCCCGTCAGGCACGCGACTACCTGCGCGTGCTCCTGTCGGGGGCCAGCGACGAGATGCCCGACAAGCAGGGACGGGTCTCCATCCCGCCCGTGCTGCGCGCGTACGCCGGCCTCGACCGGGACGTCGCCGTCATCGGCGCCGGCACCCGCGTGGAGGTCTGGGACCTGGCCGCGTGGGAGACGTACCTGGCCGAGCAGGAGTCGGCGTATTCCGAGACGGCGGAGCAGGTCTTCCCGGACCTGGCCTTCTGAGGCCGGGCCCGCCTGACAACTGAACGGCGATCACCACTGAACGGCGATGACAACTGAACGGCGATGACGCGGCCCCGTACGGCGAGGCCTCTCCCCGCGAGGGTCTGGCGCACTTCCCCGGCGCCAGAAGAACGCGGTGGGAGACCTGGCCGGACGGGGCCTCCGACCACCATCCACCGGACCCACCCGCACCCCGACGTCCACGAGAGGAGCACGGCGATGACCGACGAACGTTCCGCGGCCGACCGGCACCTGCCCGTGCTCCTCCAGCGCTGCATCGACCTGCTGGCCCCTGCCCTCACCCCGTCGGACACGGTGCCCGTTCCTGTCCTCGTCGACTGCACGCTCGGCATGGGCGGGCACACCGAAGGCGTCCTCGAGCAGCTCCCGGACGTCCGCGTCGTCGGCATCGACCGCGACCCGCAGGCGCTGCGGCTGGCCTCGCAGCGGCTCGCCCGCTTCGGCGCCCGCTTCACGGCGGTGCACGCCGTCTACGACGAGATCGGGGAGGTCGTCGGCTCCCTCGGGCTGTCCGACGGCGTCCAGGGCGTCCTCATGGACCTCGGCGTCAGCTCGCTCCAGCTCGACGAGACCGACCGCGGCTTCGCCTACGCCCAGGACGCCCCTCTCGACATGCGGATGGACCAGACCACCGGCATCACCGCCGCCGACGTCCTCAACACGTACGACGAGCGCGAGCTGACCCGGATCCTGCGCGAGTACGGCGAGGAGCGCTTCGCCGCCAAGATCGCGCGCTCGGTCGTGCGGCGGCGGGCCGAACGGCCCTGGGAGCGCACGCACGAGCTCGCCGACCTCGTGCGCGCCTGCATCCCGGCCGCCACCCGCAAGACGGGCGGCAACCCGTCCAAGCGCACGTTCCAGGCGCTGCGCATCGAGGTCAACGGCGAGCTCGAGGTGCTCGAGCGGGCCGTCCCCGCGGCGATCGAGGCGCTCGCGGTCGGCGGGCGCATCGTCGTCGAGTCGTACCACTCGCTCGAGGACCGCATCGTCAAGCGCGCCATCGCGCGGGGCGTGACCTCGTCGGCGCCGCCCGGGCTGCCGGTCGAGCCCGAGACGCACCGCCCGTACCTCGCGGCGCTGACGCGCGGCGCCGAGGAGGCCGACGAGGCGGAGCTGGAGCGCAACCCCCGCGCGGCGTCGGTGCGCCTGCGCGCCGCGGTGCGCCTGCGCCCCACGCCCGCGCACCTGCGCCGACCCGCCGTCGCCGAGGCTCCGGGGCGTGCGCGCCCCGGCCGGTCCAGCACCACCCGCACCCCCCCGCAGGAGGCCCGATGCGTAGCGCAGCGCGACGACGGGCCCGCCTGACCAGCAAAGGGGCCCGCCTGACCAGCAAGGAGGACGGACGATGAGCGCACTTCGAGCCCCGGCTGCGGTTCCGAGCCGTCCCGCTGCTCCCTCGCGCCGCGCACGCCTGACCGCCCTCGAGGGCGGTC
>Ga0075011_10001619_pt1 | contig 12169 bp, 10 predicted proteins | sample TARM_MetaG_T_14_FD_72354 | JGI IMG/M metagenome (GOLD analysis project Ga0075011, IMG submission 72354) | Freshwater microbial communities from Pennsylvania, USA, analyzing microbe dynamics in response to fracking - TARM_MetaG_T_14 | ecosystem: Environmental > Aquatic > Freshwater > River...
AATGTTGAGAACATATTATATATCGGAGATGACTATCACAATGACATTATCGTGGCTCAGAGTGTAGGATGGAAAAGTTTTCATTTAGCTAAACAAGTAACTAAACATTCATTGGCAAACAAAATTGTAGGAAATTTTGACGAAATTCTTTCAGTGTTGAATAGAGTCTAAAGTAATCTATAAATTATGTTTAGTATTGATTTAAAGTAGTTTATTATTCGAGCAGCTTATTGCCTTTTCAAGGTGCTGCTCACTTTCAAAGCCTCACTGATGTTCGTGCTTTTCCAGCTCAATCGGTTATGCTCTGTCTACTTCGCTTTCTTTATTGATAGTCAGAGCAAGTGATTCTATTCATAGCGATGGGTTGTCTTTATACCGCTGTGGAAACTAATTCGCTAAGTATTCCAACTCAAGTAAAGCGGTATAATCAAGTTAAAACTGCTAAGCAGAATTTATTGGCCTAGGATAAAAGTCTGATGTTATCTTATACAAATGATGTATGAAAAATATATGAATAATTAAAGCGAAATTACACTAAAGGATGCAAGTTTTCATCTTTTTTGGTAAAATATACAAGAATCGTTGAATTTGAATTGAAGATAGTGAGGGAAGTCAATGGATAAGAAACGTAGATTTAAAGCAAAAATTGCGGGTAAAGATTATACAATTGTTGGATCACTCTCAGCAACACAATTGAATACTGTCGTTGATCTAGTTAACCAACAAATTGAACAATTGATGGAACTTGCACCTGAACTTACTAACTCAGATCGCTGTGTCTTAATGGCTGTAAATGCAATTTCTGACCAATTAACTAAAGAGAAACGCATAGCAGAACTTGAAGAAGAGTTAGCCAAACTAAAGAACGAACCTGTTACAGATGCTAACGCAAAGGAGGGTAGGTCGAGACCAACACTTAATGGACGTTCTACAAAAGGTATGATTGCTAAAAGTAATCAGCAAACTCAAACTTCTGCCTTATTGGAGAATTCAAATCAACCATCACAAGGCAGAATGGAGCAAGTAGAGTTTCCATTTAGACGAAAGTAGGGATTTTCAATGTTAACAATTTTCATTATTATTGCACTCGCGATAGGTTTTTATATGGGGTATCGACGCGGTTTAATTATGCAAGGTATTCGTTTGTTCGGCTATATTATAACCTTCATATTAGCAACTAAATATTATGAGACAATTTCAAGTTATATTGAAATGTTAATACCTTTTCCGGCCGTATCTCAAGGAAGTAACTTAGCATTCTATACGGAGTCTGAAAGCTTCTTTCTAGATAGAGCTTTCTACAATGCCCTTACCTTCTTATTAATTGGTTTAGTAGGTTGGTTAGTTACTAACTTCTTAGCAATGTTTTTTACTAGAGTTACCTATTATGAAGTTTTAAAACACGTTAACTATGTTGGAGGCGGTTTAATCAATGCCTTAGTGACATATGTTATTATATTTATTTTTCTGTACATATTATCTTTAATTCCAATTGAATTCATACAACAGCAGTTTGTTGATAATCCGATTGCTTTTTGGATAGTCGATCAAACACCATTTCTTGCTGATTTCGCGAAGGATATGTGGATGCAAGTGGGAATAGGGAGATAAAAAATTTACCCAAAGAAACGTTATCATTGATACATGATGACGTTTCTTTTGTTATAATAAAGAGTGTACTTTTTATTGCTAGATTTTTATAGAAAGGAGCTTAGCTCACGTGAATAACGAAAAATTTTTTGAAACATTAGAATTCGATAAAGTATTGCAGGCGCTTAAAACTTTTGCTCAGACTGAATTGGCAAAACAATTGATTGAAAAAATGCAGCCAAGTTCTGATCGAGAACGATTAGAGCAGTGGCAAGCAGAAACAGAGCAATCTTTATCTATCTTAAATCAAAAAAAATCAATGCCAATCCCTCGTTTGAATAATCTTGGCAATGCTTTGAAACGTTTAGAGTTGGGGGCAAGTTTAAATGGACTTGAGATTGCGCAAATTGGTCGCTTATTAATTACGACCCAACAAATCATTAACTTCTTTGATGCATTAGCAGAAGAGGATAAATATTTTCCTGCTTTAACACATTGGGCTTATCAAGCAATTAGTTTGCCAGATTTGATGAAATTAATCGAACAATCCGTTTCGGAAGAAGGATCAGTTTTATCTTCTGCTTCAATCAAATTAGCAGGTATCCGTAAAGGACAGCAACAGGCAGAACAGCAGGTTCGTAATCAATTAAGCCAAATGCTTAAAAGCAAAGCTAATCAATTATCTGATAGTTTGATAACTGTGAGAAATGGTCGTTATGTATTACCAGTGAAAGCAGAATATCGCCATCAGTTTGGTGGAACAATTCATGATCAGAGTAGTACTGGACAAACGTTATTTATTGAACCACAAGCGGTGATGCAATTAAATAATAAATTAGCTGAATTGCAGGTTGAGGAAAGACAAGAAATTGAACGGATTTTACAAGAAATTACAGAGAGTTTAATGCCATATCATCAAGAAATTTCTCAAAATCAAGCAGTTATTGCGCAACTTGATTTTATACAAGCCAAAGCAGAATACGCACGTTCGCTTGAGGCAACTAAACCTGTATTCTCGGATAATCGTCATGTAGCGATGTGGCAGGCTAGACATCCGCTGCTTGATCAAACACAAGTTATTGCAAACGATATAATTTTAGGTGAAAACTATCAAGCGTTGATTATTACCGGGCCTAATACGGGCGGGAAAACAATTTTATTAAAATCCTTAGGCCTTATTCAATTGATGGGGCAATCAGGTTTACATATACCTTGCGATAAAGGCAGTCAACTAGGCATATTTGATCAAGTATTCGCCGATATCGGTGATGAACAATCGATTGAACAAAGTCTAAGTACTTTCTCTAGCCATATGACCAACACGGTGAGAATATTAGATAATATGACTTATGAGTCATTATTGTTATTTGATGAATTAGGTTCAGGGACAGACCCTCAAGAAGGCGCAGCATTAGCAATGGCAATTTTAAGTTATATTAATAAAGTTGGTTCAACTGTAATGGCTACAACGCATTATCCAGAGTTAAAAGTTTATGCTCATGATGCACCGAATACGATTAACGCGAGTATGGAATTTGATAGTAATACGTTATCTCCTACTTATCGTTTGTTAATCGGTATCCCTGGTCGCAGTAATGCATTAGATATCTCAAAACGTTTAGGCTTGCGTGACGATATTCTTCAAGAAGCGCGTCAAGGCATTTCACAAGATACTCAATCGGTTAATGAAATGGTTGCCAATTTAGAGAGGGAACGTCGTGAAGCAGAACTAAACCACGCTGAAGCATTAGAACAATTAGCAGCAGCGGAACAACTTCATCAAGATTTAAGAACTGAATATAACCGTTGGTTAGAACAAAAGAATGAAATTGTTGAAAAAGCTAAACGAGAAGCAAATGAAAGAATCATTGCATCACAAGAAGAAGCAGGTAAGATATTACAAGAAATACGTGATTTACAACTAGAACAAGGGCAAAATAAGACGATTAAGGAACATATCTTAATTGACAAGAAGAAAGCCTTTGACGATCTAAAATTACCTGAAAATTTAAAAAAGAATAAAGTATTAAAACGTGCTAAACTAGAGCAGCAATTAAACGTGGGAGAAGATGTAGAGGTTTTATCTTACGGTCAAAGAGGCACCATCATTGAACAAGTTACTAAAGATGAATATATTGTTCAAATGGGCATATTAAAAATGAAAATTGACGTTAAAGACTTATCACCAATTAAAAAAGTCGATAATAAAGCAAAAGTCAATGTTCAAAGAAATGCCGGAACTAAAGTTAGCACAACACTTGATATCCGTGGCGAACGCTATGATCAAGGGATTCGTCGATTAAACCAATACCTTGATTCAGCTCTTTTGTCGAATCATCCGATGGTAACGATTATTCATGGAAAAGGCACGGGCGCACTTAGAGAAGGTGTACAATCTATATTGAAAAGACATTCACAGGTCGCTAGGTTTGAGTATTCGGCACCTAATGCGGGAGGCGATGGGTCAACTGTGGTTTATTTCAAATAAGTTCAAGTGCACATTTGATTGTTAGGCAATTTTGTGGTAAGATGTTCTCAAGCATGGTATGATACCAACATTAATAAAAGAGAGGGTTTTAATAATGGCAAATATTATTACAGATAAAGATTTTGCAGCAAAAACATCAGAAGGAGTAACTTTAGTAGACTTTTGGGCACCATGGTGTGGTCCTTGTCGTATGCAATCTCCAATCGTTGATGAGTTAGCAGAAGAAATGGACGGTGAAGTTGCGGTTTATAAAATGAACGTTGACGAAGAACCTCAAACAGCTCAAGGATTTGGGATTATGTCAATTCCAACATTATTGGTAAAAAAAGATGGCGAAGTTGTTGAAAAATTAGTTGGTTTCCACGACAAAGCTCGTCTACAAGAGATATTAAATCGTCACATATAATAATCGTCAATCCATAAAATTTAAGAATTCTTATTCCTCATATAATCGCCTTTAGCATATCCTTTGGTGCTTTTATGAGGTTTTTTTGTATGCTTTATTTGAGAAATGAGTGAATTATGCTAAAAAGATGAGAGATACATGGTATAATAGTCGATAGCCACAAAGTTACAAAAATCAAGGAGGATTATATTTTGATAATCGGAGTACCTAGAGAGATTAAAACAAGTGAGAACAGAGTGGGCTTAACACCAGGTAATGTCGCTACTTTAGTAGCTGAAGGACATACAGTTTTTGTTGAAGAAGACGCCGGTTTAGGTTCAAATTTCACAAATGAAGAATATTCACAAGCTGGTGCTGAAATTAAACATAATATTGCAGAAGTTTGGTCTGCTGAAATGGTCATTAAAGTTAAAGAACCGTTAAAAGAAGAGTTTCAATATTTCCGTGAAGGATTAATATTATTCGCATATTTACACTTAGCTCCAGAATATGAATTAACACAAGCGTTATTAAATAGTCGTGTCACTGCTATTGCCTATGAAACGATGGAATACCAAGGAACATTACCATTGTTAACACCAATGAGTGAAGTAGCTGGAAGAATGGCTATTCAAATTGGTGCTAATTTATTAGAACAACCCAATGGTGGAAAAGGAATATTATTAGGTGGAATTCCTGGAGTATCAAGCGGTAAAGTTGTTATAATTGGTGGTGGGACAGTAGGATATAATGCTGCGAAAATGGCGTTAGGTATGGGAGCTCAAGTTACAATACTTGATTTAAATCCAATTCGCTTAGCTGAATTAGAAAATTTATTAGGCGACCAAATCGAAACATTGATGTCTAATAGTGAAAATATTGAACGTTCAGTAGCTGAAGCAGATCTAGTTATTGGATCTGTTCTAATACCAGGTGCCAAAGCACCTGTTTTAGTTACCGAAGAAATGATTAAACAAATGTCTGAAGGTTCTGTCGTGATTGATATTGCGGTAGATCAAGGTGGAAACTTTGAGACAACAACGCATGCAACGACTCATTCAGCCCCAACCTATGTTAAACATGGGGTAGTTCATTATGCAGTCGCTAACGTACCAGGAGCAGTTCCGAGAACCGCGACCTTTGGTTTAACTAATGTTACATTAAGATATGCGCAACTGATTGCTTCTAAAGGAGTGCGCTCTGCAGCTTCAAATAATAGTACTGTACTAACAGGCGTTAATACTTATAAAGGTAAAATAACTAATAAAAGTGTTGCTAGTTCTCAAGACCGTGACTACACAGAATTAACTAATTTATTCTAAACATTTGAAGTAGCACCATTTTATGTTAAATTTAAAGACCCGACTATTTATTAGTCGGGTCTTTATTTAGCTATTATTAGCTGATTTAGCGATAAAAGGGTACAATTAATAATAGATTATTAGTATTTGGGAGTGATAGCGATGGAGTTAGTAAAAACATTTATAGACAATTTGAATACATTAAGTATACTCACCATATTAACGCGTGTTATTTTGGCAGTACTAATCGGCGGAATTATTGGCTTAGAAAGAGGAATTAAAAGTAAATCTGCAGGTCTACGTACAAATATATTAGTTTGTTTAGGTTCTGCAATGGTGATGATGACGAACCAGTATATTTATGAAACATTCGGTAGTGTCGATCCAACTCGAATGGGAGCTCAAGTAGTGAGTGGTATTGGTTTTTTAGGCGCTGGAACTATATTAGTAACGAGAGGCAAGCAGATTAGGGGCTTAACGACAGCAGCAGGTCTATGGGTAGCAGCTTGTCTAGGTTTAGCAATAGGAATCGGTTTTTATTCGGGAGCGATTATTGGAGGCATCTCAGTCTTGTTAACTTTGACCTTATTTGATAGCATAAATGAAAATTTTATAAATCGACCCTATACAATTGATTGCTATATTATATTTGAAACGACGAATGATTTTTATAATTTATTGAAGAAAGCTAAAAATGATTCTTGGTCAATTATTGAAATTGGAACGAATCATTCGGTTATTGATGCGCCACATTATACATATGAAATTACGTTTCAGTTACCATCAAAAAAATCATTAGATGGTTTTATAGAAGAATTAAACCATCAAACAGGAATATTGTTTATCAAGGAAGTTTGAAAACATAAAAAAATCTGATTAACACGAACTTTAGATGATGATTAATGTTGATTGTATTATTTTTACGAATGATAATATTTTGTAAAATAATAAATACGAATTAATACTTTCAATTCGCCAATTCTAATGTATAATAGGTTTTGTTAATCTAATTCTAATTTTATTAATTTATTTTAACAAAATTATTTTTAAGGAGCGAAATCAAATGACAGTCTATAACTTTTCTGCAGGACCGGCAATACTACCAAAATCTGTGCTAGAAAAAGCACAAAATGAATTATTAAATTACAGAGGTAGCGAAATGTCCGTAATGGAGTTGAGTCATCGTTCCTCCCTATATGATAATATCATTAAAGATGCAGAGGCTCTATTAAGAGAGCTAATGGAAATTCCAGATAATTATCATGTGCTATTTCTTCAAGGTGGAGCTAGTTTGCAATTTAGCATGGTTCCTTTAAATTTAGCTGTAGGGAAAAAAGTTTTGTTCGTTAATACCGGTGCATGGGCAAAAAAAGCCATTGCGGCAGCAAAGAATGTACCTGGAGTTGAGGTAGAAGTTATTGCCTCAAGTGAAGACAAAAACTTCTCATACATACCTGAAATTAATTCAGAAATGATTGATCAAGATGCGGCTTATTTACATATCACAACAAATGAAACAATTGGCGGGATTGCATTTAAAGAATTACCTGCTACTGGAAAAGTCCCAATTGTAGCTGATATGTCTTCAAATATTTTGTCGAATGATTATAAAGTTGAAGATTTCGGTGTGATTTACGCTGGAGCTCAAAAGAATATTGGTCCGGCTGGCTTAACAATCGTCATTATTCGTGCTGATTTGTTAAATGATGAACCTATTTTTGCACCCATGTTAGATTATCGTGTACAAGTAGAAAATGAATCAATGTATAACACACCCGCTACATATAGTGTTTACATCGCTAAGTTAGTGTTTGAATGGTTAAAAAATTTAGGTGGACAAGCTGAGATGTACCGCTTGAATCAATTAAAAGCGAAAATTCTTTATGATAAAATTGAAGCATCTCCATTGTTTAAGAGTCCTGTTTCAAAAGAATATCGTTCAATTACGAATATTCCTTTTATTACTGGCGATAGTGACCTTGATAAACGCTTTTGTACTCAAGCTGAAGCGGCAGGTTTTAAGAATATTAAGGGCCATCGCTCTGTTGGGGGTATGCGAGCGAGCATTTATAATGCCTTTCCGATTGAAGGAGTAGAGGCATTGGTTGAATTTATGACACAGTTTGAACTTGAAAATGGAAATGGAGCGAAGTAAATGTTTCAAATTAAAACGTTTAATGCAATTGCATCAGAAGGTATGAATCGCTTTGGGAAAGATAAATATGCAATTAATGAATCAGATCAACCAGATGGTGTTATTCTAAGAAGTCAGAATTTACATGATTTTACTTTACCAGAGTCACTTCTAGCAATCGCACGTGCGGGTGCAGGAACCAATAATATCCCAGTACCGTTATGTACAGAAAAGGGTATTGTTGTGTTCAATACTCCTGGTGCGAATGCAAACGCAGTTAAGGAACTTGTTTTAACTAGTTTATTAACGAGTGTGAGACCTGTATTAGCAGGCGTAAATTGGGTGAAAACTCTTGAAGGTTCTGATATTGATGCGCAAGTAGAAGCAAATAAGAAACAATTTGCTGGTAATGAACTCGTGGGTAAGAAACTGGGTGTTATTGGTTTAGGTTCAATTGGAGCGATGGTTGCCAATGATGCTTACCGTTTAGGCATGGAAGTAATGGGCTATGATCCGTATGTATCAGTAGATACTGCTTGGAGTATTTCACGTCGTGTGCAACGTGCAACTGATCGTGATGAAGTATTCAAAAACTGTGACTTTATCACAGTTCATGTCCCACTAACAGATGAAACCCGCAATTCAATTGGCGCAAATGAAATTTCAATGATGAAATCTACAGCCAAATTATTCAATTTTGCTAGAGGGGAAATCGTCGATACTGATGCAGTCATTTCTGCTTTAAAAGAGGGCCGTATAGGGGGCTATACGACTGATTTTCCAGAAGAAAAATTGTTAGATTGTCCAAATGTTACAATGTTCCCTCACCTAGGTGCTTCTACTGAAGAAGCAGAGATTAACTGTGCGAAGATAGCGGCCAGAAATTTAAAACGATATTTAGAAACGGGTAATATTAAAAACTCTGTCAATTTTCCTATGGTTGATATGGTATTTAATTCCCCTTATCGAATTACAGTGGTGAATAAAAATGTTCCGAATGTATTGGGACAATTATCAACTAAAATCGCAAATGGCGGCATCAACATCGACAATATGATTAACCGAGGTAGAGGTGATTATGCTTATACACTAGTCGATATCAATGAGACAGATGTTGATAAAATAACAACTGTAGCTCAATCATTACACGATATTGATGAAGTGGTGCGCGTAAGAGTTATCCCACAACCTACAAGTCAATATTAATCAAAAAATCAGTAGCCTTTAATTGTGCTACTGTTTTTTGTATTATGAGTTAATGTAATTTTTATGTTGATTTATCAAGCTTTGAACTACGCTAAATGGGCTAAATAGAATTATAGAATGGTAGGGTCGAGATTATATTCCGTAGTTCAGAATATTCAATTCAATGTTTAAACTCGCTGTTTGAGTTTGAACATTGAGGGCTTCAATCATCAAACTCAGACGCCGAGTTAACCTAATTAAAGAGAAACATCATTTGTAAAATGATGTCCAATTCAATTTTTATATCCCAGTATAAGGTAATATGCATTTGGCGATGATTTAAGAGTCTTTGTGTTTTCTTTAAGGATAAAGTTTCGTACCACTTTGCCAATCTGAAACTCGTGTTAGTTCAACTAGAAGTCTTGAAATATCTTAAGGTAAATGAAGGTAGGCAAGCCATAAATGCTCAGTGTGTAGCTCTAGGTTTCAATTTGAAAAGTATATTTACTGCATACTTTGTTGCATTAGCTGATAAAGCAATCGGATGACAGTATCAATCTCTGTTTCTGGAATTGAAGAGAAGCTAAGAAAGAGCGCTTTTCCTTGAGGATGCTGATGGTTCAACGTGTAATCGGATAGCATCGTAATTTTAATCTCTTCGAGTTGACAGAGCTGTTTGAATTGTTTCTCATGATAAGGTTTAGAAGGGATAAGCAATATATATAAACCAGCTTCCTCCCCCAATATATCTGCCTCGGGGTCGTTATTAAGAATGCTTTTAATTAATTTCTCACGTTTTCTTTTATAAAAGCTTCTCGAGCGATTAAGATGACTGTCAAATTGACCAGAAGTCATAAATTTATAAATTACCCATTGATTCAGTGTATTCAGACTACTAGTTAGGTTGCTTAATATACTATGATACAACTTTAGTAAATTTGGTGGTAAGACCATATAGCTAATACGAGTTCCAGGTGAAATAATTCTAGAAAAACTCCCCATATAAATTACTTTATTTTGTTTGTCTAATTGCTTTAAAGGAGGGATAGGTATCCCAGAATATTTAAATTCACTATCATAATCATCTTCTATAATATAACGATTTTCACATTGAAACGACCAATCTAGGATGGCACGTCTTCTTTCGAGTGACATTATATTTCCGGTAGGAAATTGATGATTAGGGGTTAAATACAATAACTGTGCTGGTGACGTCAATAAAGCTTCTGGTTTCAGCCCCAATTCATCTAATGGAATTGGATGGATTGTATAGCCGAGTCCCTTTAATAATTGACTAGCACCTAAGTATCCGGGAGGTTCGGTACCAATATGTTTAATTGCTGGTAATAACTGGGTTACTAATTGAATTAGATACTGGCTACTAGGCCCAAGAATGATTTGATTGGCCTGACAAGGAACACCTCGAGAATTATTTAAGTATGTTTGTAAAGTACTGCGCAATTCGAAAAGTCCTTGAGGATGAGTTTGGAATAACAAATCTTCTGTATGTGTGTTCAACAAATCTTGATATATTTTCTTAAAACTTTTAAATGGATATAAGCTTTGATCAGGTATAGATTCTGTAAAATTATATCGGTAAGAAGTCTGAATAATAGGTAAAGAACATTCTTTAGTCGTGTTATCTGAGTCTTCAGTCGAATCATTTTGAAAGAGATACTTTACATCAGCGACATAATATCCACTTCTCTCAATCGCAAGAATGTAGCCCTCTGTTAATAATTGGTCATATGCATTAAGGACAGTATTCTGACTAATTCCATTTAATTTTGCCATTTGTCTTTTGCTCATCAGCTTTTGACCAGTTGTTAATTTTCCGTTTTGAATTGCATCTTTTAGTTGCTTATAAATTTGTAAGTATAAGGGTACTTCTGACTGATGTTGTAAATTCAACAATATGTAATAAGACCTCCATCTATTTTTCTGGTACCATTATACTGTTATAATCTGGAACTTTCAATGGGACCAGAAATCAATTAAACTATGAATAGTGAGTGATTGAGGAGGAACATTGTGAATAAGAAGTTGTTATTAGTAAATGATGTGCCAGGTGCAGCAAAGGTGGCTGCAAATGTTAATTTTCCAGTTCTTTCTGCTGGTCAAATAGAAGTAGCAATATTACCAACCTTAATATTATCGAACTATGCAGGTAGTCCTGGACCGATTGTTAAACACCAAGTAGGTCAAGATTTTAATGCCATGTTGAATCACTGGGAATTTTTGGAATTAACTTTCGACGCTATTCTGACAGGTTATTTCGGAGAAAGTAATCAAATCGATGAAATTATTTCTTATTATTTGAGGCAAACCAATCAACCGAAATTATTGGTTGATCCTACAATGGGTGATTTAGGAAAATTGTATAAAGGTTTCGATGCTCACATAGTTGAAAAAATGACACGACTTATTCAATATGCGGACTTAGTGATGCCCAATATAACAGAGGCTTGTTATTTAACGAAAACGCCCTATAAAGAAAGCTTTACATTAGAAGAATTGACCGATATGGGAAATAAATTAATTGAGCTTGGCGCAAAGAACATAGTCATCACCGGCGTTTCGAAAGTTGGAACAAGCAATGATCAAATAGGTTTCTATTTAATAAGTGATAAACAAAAGCCTATATTATTATCTCATCAAAGATTCCCAGATCGATTCTTTGGCACGGGGGACTTAGCTATTAGTTTATTGGCGGTCTTTTACTTAGCAGATTTTGATATTGAAGCTTCATTGGTTAAAACTGCAGAGTTGATTGAAGAAGTATTAGAAGTAACGTTAGAATTTGGCCAACCTAAAGAAGCAGGTTTGGTGTTTGAACCAATATTAAGCAAATTATATTCAATAATTTTAAAAGGAATGGAGTTAAAATATAATGAAAAAACAAACTAATACTTTTCAATTAATTGAAATTAGTATGTATGCTGCTTTAATTGTAGTAGCAATCTACTTTGTAAGAATTCCAATGCCTACAGCGTTTGTGCATCCGGGGAATGCTTTGGTAATATTGGCAGTTTTACTAATGGGGTTTCGTAGAGGGGTAGTAGCAGCTTTATTAGGCTTATTTATTT
>Ga0075011_10001620_pt1 | contig 12165 bp, 6 predicted proteins | sample TARM_MetaG_T_14_FD_72354 | JGI IMG/M metagenome (GOLD analysis project Ga0075011, IMG submission 72354) | Freshwater microbial communities from Pennsylvania, USA, analyzing microbe dynamics in response to fracking - TARM_MetaG_T_14 | ecosystem: Environmental > Aquatic > Freshwater > River...
ATCCCGATAGCTAGCGTAATCGCAAAGCCTTTAACTGGCCCTGTACCTACCGCAAACAAAATAATCGCGACAATCAAAGTTGTAATGTTAGCGTCTAAAATGGTCGAAAAAGCACTATCGTAACCATGATGGATCGCTTGCTGCGGACTTCGTTTGTCTTTGATTTCTTCTCGAATTCGCTCGAAGATCAGCACGTTAGCATCTACCGCCATACCTACCGTCAAGACAATACCGGCCATACCTGGCAAGGTTAAGGTAGCGCCTGGGATCATCGACATAACCCCAATGATCAACACCAAGTTCGCGGTCAGGGCTAAGTTTGCGACCATGCCGAATTTCTTGTAGTAGATCACCATAAACAACACCACCAAGAGGAAGCCCCAAGCGATAGCTTGAGTACCTAAAGCAATATTTTCTTTACCCAAACTTGGGCCCAATGTGCGTTCTTCTACGATTTGAATAGGTGCAATCAACGCCCCTGCGCGCAATAGCAAGGCTAGGTTTTGCGCTTCTTGTTGCGAACTAATACCGGTAATGCGGAAATTACTACCTAGACGCGCTTGAATGGTCGCAATGTTGATAACTTCTTCATACCGCTCAAGCTTAGTACGGCCGTTTTCATCGCGTTCGCCCGTAGCTTTAAACTCAATAAACAGCGTGGCCATTGGTTTACCAATGTTATCGCGGGTGGCTAATGACATCTTGTCACCCCCCGGGCCATCAAGCGAAATGCTCACTTGCGGACGCTGGTTCTCATCAAAGCCTGAGGTGGCGTTAATAATATGATCACCGGTAAGAATCACGTCTTGTTTTAATAAGGCGTTACCACCGTTGCGGTTACTGAATAGCTCGCTACCAAAAGGTACACGACCCATTTCAGCATCACGGATGCTGTTTTCATCGTCAACAAACCGGAACTCTAGAGTGGCCGTAGCACCCAAGATTTCTTTGGCACGAGCAGTGTCTTGTACCCCGGGCAATTGCACCACAATCCGTTCAGCGCCTTGACGTTGTACCAGCGGTTCAGCTACCCCAAGTTCATTAACCCGGTTACGTAAAATCGTTACGTTTTGTGAAATCGCGTAATCTTGCGTTTCTTTCAATTTCGCTTCGGTCATCCGTAAGCGCAGCTCTTGCGTCGCTTCGTTATCAAGTACCGTATAGCCAGGGTAACGATTGTTGATAAAGCGTTCCGCTGCCGCATAATCATCGGCAGTACGTAAGGTAACGACGACATCATTACCATCACGCACTACACTGCTATAACGAATCCGCTCTTCGCGCAGCTCGCTCCGCACGGTATCACGTTGTTGATCTTGAATTTTGCGCATGGCCTCTTGCATGTCTACTTCCATCAAGAAGTGCACCCCACCACGCAAATCCAAACCTAACTTCATTGGCGAAGCTCCTAGGCTTTCTAGCCAATCAGGAGTCGCAGGCGCTAGGTTCAAGGCAACAATATAATCCGTGCCTAACGCTCTAAGTAGAGCATCACGAGCTTGTAACTGTTCTTGGTCTGAATTTAAGCGTACTAAAATCTGGCTATCTTCAAGCACCACCCCTTTGGGGCTAATAGCTTGTTCGGCTAGCGTCTCTTCGACTTCTTTTAGCGTGCTCATATCAACCGTGGCATTACGGCTTGCCGAAATTTGTACGGCATAATCTTCACCATACAAGTTTGGCAATGCGTACACTGCGGCTATCGCCAAAATGACAACAACCAGCAGGTTTTTCCAGAGCGGAAACTTATTTAACACGTTGTATCCTTAATCTCTGCTTACAGAGATTTCATCGTACCTTTTGGCAACACAGCTGTGACAGCAGATTTCTGTACGGTAACTTCCATACCTTCGGCTACACTAATCACCATAAAATCTTTGTCGTCAGAAATTTTACTGATACGGCCAACAAAACCACCATTCATCAGTACTTCATCACCTTTGCTGATGCTGCTAATTAGTTCTTTATGCTGTTTTACGCGTTTTGCTTGTGGACGGTAGATCATGAAATAGAAGATTAAACCAAACATGACCAACATGAAGATAAGTTCCATGCCGCCACCTTGTGGAGCTGCGCCATCTTGTGCATAAGCAGTAGGAATCAAGAAATCCATAAAACCCTCTTTGTTTATAGTTGTAGTGAATCTGATTAGAGATGGGGCTAAATGTATAGCAAACAAGCCCTACTCGGCAATTTTTAACGAATGGCAGGCATTCTAACGAATTTCTGCTTAAATAGGGAGTAAATTGGCGTACACTCTATCGCTAAGATTCGTTCATTAATCAATTACTATGCGCTAAAGCAATGGATATCAACACATTATTCTACTGGGTAGACCACATGGGTATTGCTGTTTTCGCAGTATCTGGAACCTTATTGGCCTTTCGTAAAAACATGGATGGCTTTGGCGTTATTGTCTTGGCTGCCGTAACTGCTATCGGTGGCGGTACCACGCGCGATTTGATTTTAGATCTACCCGTGTTCTGGGTTTACGATACCTATTATCTCTACACGATTCTAACGGCCGCATTATTAACTATTCTGTGGTTACGTTTTCGTGATTACATTCATCAAAAGACCTTACTGATTGCGGATGCGGTGGGGTTGGCGTTTTTTACCGTGATGGGCGCACAAAAGGCCATGCAAGCCGGCTTTGATCCCTTAATATGCATCATTATGGGTACCGTAAGTGCGTGCTTTGGTGGCATGCTACGTGATGTCCTTGCCCGCGATGTCCCGATGCTTTTAAAAGGTGAACTTTATGCATTCACCTGTTTAGCCGGTGGCTCAGTCTTTGTGCTGGTGGCTGATTATTCGCAGAGCATTGCGATTGTGTTGGGCTTGTTCACCACTTTACTGTTACGCTTAGGCGCCATCCGCTGGCATTGGTCGTTGGTTGTGTTTCATGAGCACCATGATGGGCATCGCTAGCCATGCTTAGCACCAGCGTCGCTATCTTAATCGCCATTACCTATATTGCCGTGTTGTATAGCATTGCCTACCGTGGCGAGCGTAAACCCCCCAACCAAATTAAACCTTATCGCTACGCTTTAGCGCAGGGCATCCACTGCACGACCTGGGCGTTTTACGGCACCATTACGCAGTCGGCTTATTTTGGTTGGGCCATGGCGCCAACCTACGTCGGTGCCATGCTGGTGTTCTTGTTTGCACACCGCCTTCAATTGCGTTTATTACATGCCTGTAAACAACAAAATTTAACCTCTATTGCCGATGTTATCAGTCATAGATACGGCAAGTCATCGTGGCTGGCAGTTACTGTTGCCAGCATCGCATTGATCGGAATTGTGCCCTATATTGCACTGCAATTACGTGCCGTTACTGGTAGCTTTGCCGCTGTAACAGGTCTGGCAGAACGGCCGATCCCATGGTTTGGCGATGTTGCCGCTTTGGTGGCATTGGCCATGATGATCTTTGCTATTTTATTTGGTACTCGGCGCATGAGCTTAGCTGAGCAACATTCGGGGCTCATGGATGCCGTGGCGTTTGAATCCGTGGTTAAGCTGTTAGCTTTTATGGGCGTGGGCGCCTACGTTAGCTATGTGATGTTTGATGGGGTTAGCGACATCGTCATGCAGGCAGCGCAAAGCCCCGCCATTCAACCTATTCTGCAAGGACAACCCGAAGGCGGCTTCGTTTACGTTACCCATGTGTTGTTGGGTGCGATCTCGATGTTTTGTTTACCCCGACAATTTCATGTCAGCTACATCGAAAATACCGACCCAGAAGAACTTCGCACCGCTCGCTGGGCTTTTCCGCTGTATTTATTCGCAATTAATCTTTTTATTCTACCGGTGGCTCTAGCGGGGCTTTTATTAGTGCCAGAAGCGAGTCGCAGTGATACCTTTATGATTAGCTTGTTATTACAAGCAGAACAACCTTTGATAACTATGGTAGCTTTTATTGGTGGCCTAGCCTCAGCAACCAGCATGGTGATTATTGCCACGTTGGCGCTGAGTATCATGATGTCTAACGATGTGGTGATGCCTTTGTGGCTGAAGGCTTCTCATCAACGCTTGCGTAACTTTAGCTTTACCCCAGCGCGGGTGTTACGTATTCGTCGCAGTACCATCATTGTGATTATTAGTTTAGCCTATGGATTTCATAAGCTTACCGAAGCTAATTTGCCCCTAGTTAACGCCGGTTTATTATCGCTCGCCTTACTGGCTCAATTAGCGCCAGCTTTATTAGGTGGAATGCTCTGGCAACGGGGCAACCGGATCGGTGCCGGCGCTGGTATTTTGGCAGGTACACTGGTTTGGGCTTTTGCCCTGTTATTACCTTCGATTCAAAGTGACCGTAGTCTCAGCGACAGTGATCTAAGTTATGGCGTATTTTTAAGTTTAGCCTGTAACTTGCTCCTCTACGTTGTGGCCTCGTGGCTTTTCAAAGCATCAACGATTGAGCACCAACAACGTCGTCAGTTTACCGACCCTACTGGCGGTCATCCTGAGTTATACCAACACCAACCCATTACTTGGGGTCGAATGCGGCAACTGTTGGCACGGTTTTTTGATGCCCTAGAGCTGGAACGCTTGAGCGAGCGTTTACAACAAGATCTAAGCTTGGCTGCTGCTGATGAACTCGTCCCTGGCGCGTTATTAGCACGTATTGAACGTGAGCTATCGGCCGTTATTGGTAGCGCGGCTAGCCGCATTTTGTTAGATGCAGTAACACAACAACCGGGCGTTCCAATTGCGCAAGTGGTAACCTGGGCGACCCAAGCCTCACAGCTGTATAAATTCAATCGCGAACTATTGCAGGCCTCGGTAGAAAACATTCCGCAAGGGATCAGTGTTATCGATCAAGAATTGCGTCTCGTTGCCTGGAACCGACGTTATTTAGAAGTCTTTAAATACCCACCGGGGTTATTACAAGCAGGAATGCCAGTAGCTGATTTGTTGCGCTACAACGCCGAACGAGGCTTGATAAATGTTGCAGATGAACAAGCCATCGCTAACGAAGTAGAAAAACGCCTGAATTACTTGAGACAAGGAAGTGCCTATCGCTACCAGCGTGAACAGGGAGACCAAGTGATTGAATTACAGGGTGCGCCCATGCCCGGTGGTGGTTTTGTCACCACTTATACCGATATCACCGAACTCGTTGCTGCACAGCGTGCCCTGCAACAAGCCAACCAAGAATTAGAGCAGCGTGTCAACGAACGTACTGCTGAGTTGTTACAAGCAAAGCAAGCTGAAGAGCGAGCTCACCAGAGTAAGACAAGGTTTTTTACGGCCGTAAGCCATGATCTGATGCAACCTTTTAATGCGGCCACCCTATTCGCCGATATGTTGTCGCAGCGGGTTCCAACTGAGCTGGCTCAGTTGGCTCAACAGCTACAGCAATCGTTGCGTAACGCAGAAGAATTACTCACCATGCTGTTAGAAATGACCCGCCTAGAAGCTGGTAACCTGCCGGTCAGCAAGCAGCGCGTAGTATTACACGATATCATTCAACCTCTGATTGATAATCAGCGGGTGATTGCTGCCGACAAACAATTAGAAGTTCGTTACGTACCAAGCTCTGCGGTAGTGGTAAGCGATCGTAAAATGCTGAGCCGAATTCTCCAAAATTTACTCTCAAACGCGGTTCGGTACACCGATCAGGGAAAGGTGTTAGTGGGTATTAAGCGCGCTGGGACACAGATCAATATTCAAGTAATTGATACTGGTCGTGGTATTCCTGTTGACCAACAGGCAGATATTTTTCGAGAGTTTCATCAAGGCAACCAAACCGGCGATAATCCAGGCATTGGCTTAGGTTTAGCGATTGTTGAGCGGATGTGTCGACTTTTGCAGATCCCGTTACAGTTATACTCGCGCGAGGGGCAAGGCACGTGTTTTAGCTTAGCTTTAGCATTAGAAAGTTGGCAGCCAGCTAACATTCATCCAGTCGCAACTCCGGCCTCGTTAAACGAACAATTTTTACGCGGACGTAATGTTTGGTTAGTTGATAACGAACCTCAAGTGTTAAGCGCGATGCAGCAATTACTCACCAGTTGGGGGGCTACTGTCTTAGCGGCGAGTAAACGTAGTGAGCTACCACTTAACCAGACAGCACCCGACTTAGTTATTTTTGATTACCATTTAGACCAAGGCGATACCGGAATCGATGTACTGGTGTGGTTACGAGGGCATTATCGAGATGCTAGCATGCCGGCAATTATCAACTCAGCCGACCCAGATGACGTGTTACGTGAGCAAGTTTTCGCAGAACAGGCTTTTTTTATTAGTAAACCAACCAAGATTGCAGCTCTAAAACGCCTGATTAAGCGCCTGCTACCTTAATGCTCCTGTTCATCAGGTGAATAAAGCATTTGTTTAAAGACGACCCCAGCCTGGGTACGGTTAATCACATTAAGCTTACGCAAAATGGCTGACACATGCTGCTTTATTGTCGTTTCTTGCACATTCAGTTCATAAGCGATTTGCTTGTTCAACATGCCGTCTGCCAAACATTCTAGCACCCGGTATTGATGTGGAGTGAGCTGCTCGAGCCGCTGTGCAAAATCAGCACTAGCATCAGTTTCATCAGCACTCACAGCAGCTAATAAGTGTTCTGGTAACCAGGTTTCACCGGCAAGCACCACTTGCACAGCCTGCTGTAATTCAACTAAAGGTAAGGATTTGGGGATATAAGCGCTAGCACCATAATTCATCGCTTGGCGCATCACGGTAACCTGCTCGTTGGCTGAAACCACGACCACCAGCACTTCTGGATAACGATGTCGCAACGACACCAACCCCGTTAAACCACGGTTACCAGGCATGGTTAAATCGAGTAATACCAATTCAATTTGTGGGTTTTTTGCCAGCAACTCCAGTAGTTGCTGAAAATTTGCGGCTTCTAAAATAGGATCTGAGAGGGTATCACGCAGGGCTTGAGTTAACGCCGCACGAAACAAAGGGTGATCATCAGCAATAATTGCGCGAGCCATAGCTAAGTTATCAGTTACCAAAAGAGAATCACTCATGCTAGCGCGTCCTGCTAAAAAAGTCAGCGGTTACCAGTAATTATCTACTGATAACCGCCAAGTGGGATTAGAATTTGTATCCCACAGTCAGGGAGACTGTTCTTGGGTCGCCGTAATAGGCAACAATCGCATCATCGCCAAAGGTTGGCCCAAAGTTGTAACCACCAACACGATATTCTTCATCGGTTAGGTTCTTACCGTGTAGCCCCACATGCCAGTTACCACCGTTCTGATACCAAACTAGGCTGGTGTTAACTAAGCTGTAACTGCCTTGGTCTAACATTGATGGCGCTTCAAACATTTGGGTTTTGCCACGATAAGAATAGTTAGCTGACCACACGATCTGGCCCACTTCCGTATCAAAGGTCTTGTTGAAACCTAAGCTACCGGTCCATTCAGGCGTATTGGCAAATGACCAAGCATTGGTAACATCGGTGGTATCACCCGTGGCTGGCTCGGTATAGACGACTGAATCAAATTCAGCGTCGATATGACCCAACATAGCAGTGATATTGAAGGTGTCAGAAAGCGCAATCACACTCTCCACTTCAAAACCTTGCACCGTTGCTTGACCAGCATTAAGCACTTGCGAAGATACCCCTGATGGCACCACGCGCTGCACTGTCACTTGCATATCTTGGTAATCTGAATAGAACACGGAGGCATTCAAGCGCATCATGCCATCCATTAACTCAGATTTCATACCTACTTCAAAGGTATCTACGATTTCTGGATCATAAGGCTCAGAAATGGTTGGGTTTAGCGATTGGTCAGCACGCATGTCAACACCACCAGACTTAAAGCCATTACTGTAGCTACCGTACACCATCATATCGTCGTTGAGCTTATAATTAAGCGCTACGTGCGGTGAAAAACGGCTCCAGTCAGCTTTAGTGGTAAAGTCTGAGTTAACGGCAAAAGGTGTGCCAATATTTTGGTCATCTCGGTTAATGTAGTGCACACCTAGGTAGGTGATCCGTGATACATCAGCCTCTTTCTCATCTTTGGTATAACGGCCACCCAAGGTCAGAGTCAACTGGTCGGTAAAGCGATAGTTACCTTGACCAAACAGCGCCACACTATCAGTCTGTACGCAACCGCCGTTATCGATGGTAACCCCACCCAACGCGGCTAAATACATGGGGAGTACGGTACCAAACACACCACAGGCTTCGCCATCGTAGAAATAAACTCCACCCACAAAGTCAAAATTATCATTGTTACTGTAGCTTAACTGAAACTCTTGCGTGGTTTGGTCATCTTCATAAATGGCAGGCACCATGAAAATCGGCTCGCCGGTAGAGTTAAAGTCAATATTGGTATTAGTGTAGCCTTCACGGCGGGCTGTCACTGATTTAAAGCCCCAATTGGCATTGATATCCCAATCAACAACCATCGAGTAACCTTCAGTTTCAACCAAGTTATCCGTAGGCATAGCGGTATTTGAATCATACACGTTATCGTAAGGAGTTTGCCCGGTCACTAAACTCGTCACTAGGCGATGGCCGCCTTTAGAATTTGATTCATCTTTGGTTTTGTCATAAGAAAACTTCACACTCAAATCTTCGGTGGCTAGCCACTTCGCACTCAAGCGCCCCGTCATTAAGTCTTTGTTATAGTTTTCTTCACCAGTATTGCGGAACTCACCAAAACCATCGCGCTGCAACGAAGCTAGTGCGCCACCAACAAAGAAATTATCGCTTAGGGCGGTTTGTCCGGATAGTTTTAAGTCACGTTGATTGAAGCTACCCACAGTACCCTGCACGCTGAGCTCGTTGTAGCCAGTCAACTCTTTAGTGACATATTTCACCGCACCACCGATGGTGTTTTTACCGTACAAAGTGCCTTGTGGACCGCGCAATACTTCAATACGCTCAAGATCGAACACTTCTAACACCGCACCTTGTGGACGCGCAACATAAACATCGTCGATGTAGACGCCAACACCAGGCTCAAATCCCCACAACGGATCTTGCTGACCCACCCCACGAATGTAAGCAGTTAGAGTGGAGTTAGTACCACGGCTTACCTGTATGGTAGCGTTCGGAACTCGTTGTTGGAGCTCGGTAATATCCTCGACACCAACCTCTTCTAAGTCGTTCGCACTAAATGAACTTACTGAAACGGGCACCTCTTGCAGGTTCTCTGTCTTGCGACGTGCGGTTACTTCTATACGTTCTAAACCTTTAAACTCGTCACTAGCAGCGGTATCGGCTTGCTGTGCCATAGCTGGCATCATCATCACCGATGTAATGGCGACTGCTACTAATGAGCGGCGAAACTTGGGTTGACTCATGATGTCGATCTCCCGGTTGTCTATGTTGCTGTATTGATAGATTGTTATTTTATTTACCCGGTGGTAGCTACTGGCTCCGTTGAGCGAAAGCTGGCTACAACCTGATGCTTGTATGCATTATTAGGTCATGGCCTGATTAAACTAGCTTAAAGTTTGAGCTTTGTATTCTGTACGTTAGTACTATGTTATTTAGCGAGGCAATATCGCATCATCAGCCACATAAGTGCAAAGTCCATCAGGTCATGGCCTTCCTGATAGCTCACTCGATAACGAGGTAACTGCATGTTAAGCATGATCGGTTTAGTAGGCGGGCTCGCTCTGCTTATTATTCTCACCCTGCGGGGAATGAACTTATTTATCAGCGCACCTTTGTGCGCGGTGGTCGTGGCCTTGTGCGGCAATGTGCCATTGTTTCAAGGCGAGGTAAACTTTGTTAGCGCCTATATGAGTGGTTTCGCTAGTTTTGTCGCCGCTTGGTTCTTTATGTTCTTATTGGGCTCAATGTTCGGTAAGTTCATGGAAGATACCGGCGCCGCCGATAGTGTGGCCAAATGGATCATCACCAAACTCGGGCGCAAGCAAGCTATGCTGGCAGTGGTGCTGGCTTGTGCTATTTTAACTTACGGTGGTGTGAGTGTGTTCGTGGTTGCCTTTTCGGTTTATCCGATGGCTCTATCACTGTTTAAAGATGCCAATCTGCCGCGCCGATTTATTCCCGCCGCATTAGCTTTTGGCTCGGTTACTTTCACCATGACCTCGGCCGGCTCACCAGAAATTCAAAACTGGATCCCGATTCAATACCTTGGCACCTCTCCCTATGCCGCTTGGGAAGTGAGCTTATTAGTAGCCGTGTTGATGGCAAGCTTTGGTTATTGGTGGCTCAATCGCCTGATCAACAAAGCCGTTGCTAATGGTGAAACCTTTCATAGCCGCGCCGATGATCCACAGCAACAAGAGCGTGAATTACCATCACCGCTGAGCGGTTTAGTGCCCTTAATTGTGGTATTGACGTTAAGCTTTATTTTTCATGATGAGCTTAAACAAAATGCGTTAATCATCGCCCTTACGGGTGGCGTCTTAAGCATTGCTATCATCAATCGTAAATTCTTCCAGAACCTTTCCAATGCTATCAGTGAAGCTTCCACCGGCGCTCTGGTGGCTATCGGTAACACGGCAGCTGTGGTGGGCTTTGGTAGCATTGCAAAAATCACCCCAGCTTTTGACCAAGCAGTTGCCATCATGACCAACTTACCCGGTAACGAACTGGTGGGTGCCGCGGTAGCTGTCAGTGTTATCGCTGGCTTAACAGGCTCTGCCTCTGGTGGCCAAGTTATTGCGTTACCGGTACTAGGCCCGCACTACATCGACGCTGGCGTTAATCCGGATCAACTCCACCGGATTGTTGCGATTTCTTCTGGCGCACTCGACTCTTTGCCACACAACGGTTACGTGGTCACGACCATTCGCGGTATCTGTAAAGAAACTCATCAAGCTGCCTATTGGTCGGTTGCTGCAGTCACTGTAGTGGTGCCGCTGATGGGGCTAGCGGTGGCTATTGGTTTATTCATTTGGTGGTAGGATAAGCAGGAATAACTATGTTTGAAACAACAACTCACGCAACCCCGCAACACCCAGCTGCCATGCAACGCAGCCAGTTGCTTATTATCGATCTACTCCGGCACGCCTGTCGGCGTCATCCGCAGCAAAAGATTGTATCGCGCCGATTAGAAGGAGATATTCATAGCTACACTTATGTCGACTGTTATCAGCGTAGTTGTCAGTTGGCTCATGCTTTAACCGAATTAGGTGTGCAGCCAGGCGATAACATTGCCAGCCTCGCATGGAATACTTATCGGCATGTCGAACTCTATTATGGCGTTAGTGGTATCGGTGCCGTCTTGCATACTGTTAACCCACGCCTGTTTGCTGAACAAATCAGCTGGATTATCAATGATGCTAAAGATACTTGGTTGTTTGTTGATTTGAGCTTTATCGATTTAGTCACTGAGATAACCAGCCAGCTTAGTAGTATCAAAGGGATTATCGTGTTAGCCGATAGCGCCCACCAGCCTGCGCTCACCAAAGTAGCGCAACAGGTCCTCAACTACGAGCAACTGATCCAACCGCAACCCAACCAGTTTGACTGGCCAGCGCTGCATGAAGATAGTGCTGCTTTGTTGTGTTACACCTCAGGCACCACAGGCAATCCCAAAGGCGTGCTTAATTCTCATCGCGCTATGGTGCTGCATGCCCAAGCTACCGTCAGCCATGAACTGCTAGACTTGCGAAGTGACAGCGTACTGATGCCGATGGTAGCCATGTATCATGCTGGGGCTTGGGGTGCGCCCTACGCAGCTCCGCTAGCCGGCTGTAAATTAGTCCTCCCTGGCGCTGGCATGAGCGGCGAAGCCATGTATGAGCTTATTTCTGAGCAACAGGTTACGCTTGGTCTCGGGGTGCCTACTATTTGGTTAACCTTGCATAATTACCTTGCCGAGCAGCAAGCCTCGGTACCATCACTGCAGCGAGTTTGTGTTGGCGGTGCTGCATCACCCTTGGGCTTAGTTAAAACCTTCGCCGAGCGGTATAACATTTACTGGCAACCTATTTGGGGAATGACTGAAACGGGTCCATTAGCTTGTTCGGCACCACCAGAGCCGGAGCTTATGGCATTACCCAAAGAGCAACGTTATGCCATTCAGACCACTGCTGGTAGAGCCTGTTTTGGGGTTGATATGATCATCGTCGATGCCGACGGCAAGCCATTACCTCACGACGGCGAAAGTAGCGGTGAGTTACGGGTGCGTGGCCCCTGGATTGCTGCTAGCTACTACCAACGCGAAGACCCTGAGGTGTTTGTTGATGGCTGGTTAGC
>Ga0075011_10001621_pt1 | contig 12160 bp, 9 predicted proteins | sample TARM_MetaG_T_14_FD_72354 | JGI IMG/M metagenome (GOLD analysis project Ga0075011, IMG submission 72354) | Freshwater microbial communities from Pennsylvania, USA, analyzing microbe dynamics in response to fracking - TARM_MetaG_T_14 | ecosystem: Environmental > Aquatic > Freshwater > River...
GCCTGGCCGCCTACCTGAAGGACGAGCTGGCCACCAAGGCTCCCGAGCAGGACGCCGTCGGCCGGGACCGTTACGGCCTGCTCTCGCGCCGCTTCCTCGGCGCTGCGATCGACCTCGACGAGACCTACGCCTGGGGTGTCGAGGAGCTCGCGCGCGTCATCGCCGAGCAGACCGCCGTCGCCGAGGAGATCGCCGGGCCCGGCGCGTCGGTGGAGGACGCCGTCGCGAAGCTCGAGGCCGACCCGCGCTACCGCCTGAACGGCACCGACGAGCTGCGCGCCTGGATGCAGGAGACCGCCGACCAGGCGATCTCCGACCTGGACGGCACCCACTTCGACATCGCCGACCCGGTCAAGACGATCGAGTGCATGATCGCCCCGACGCAGCTCGGCGGCATCTACTACACGGGGCCGTCGGACGACTTCTCGCGTCCCGGCCGCATGTGGTGGTCCGTGCCTCAGGGCGTCACCGAGTTCTCGACCTGGCGCGAGAAGACGACCGTCTACCACGAGGGCGTCCCTGGCCACCACCTCCAGATCGCCCAGGCCGTGGTCTCGCGCGACCAGCTCAACTCGTGGCGCCGCCTCATGTGCTGGGTCTCCGGCAACGGCGAGGGCTGGGCGCTGTACTCGGAGAAGCTGATGGACGAGCTCGGCTACCTCTCCGACCCGGGCGACCGGCTCGGCATGCTCGACGCCCAGCGCATGCGCGCCGCCCGCGTCGTCTTCGACATCGGCGTCCACCTCGGCCTCGAGGCCCCGGTGGAATACGGTGGCGGCCCCGGTGCCGAGGGGCGATGGGACGCCGACAAGGCGTGGCCGTTCCTCAAGGCGAACGTCAACATGAACGAGCCGTTCGTCCGCTTCGAGTGGACTCGCTACCTCGGCTGGCCGGGCCAGGCGCCGTCGTACAAGGTGGGCCAGCGCCTGTGGGAGCAGATCCGCGAGGCCGACCGGGCCAAGGCCGCGGCCGCGGGCACCGCCTGGGACGCCAAGGTCTTCCACGCCAAGGCGCTCTCCGTGGGCATGGTGGGCCTGGACGTCCTCAAGGATGCCCTCGCCTGATCCGCCCGCCGCACGCCCGGTCCCGCTTCGCCGGGGCCGGGCGTGCGGCGTTCCGGCCGCCACGTGCTGAGGCGGCGGACGCTTCCCGGCATAGGGTCTCCCCCGTGGCCTCCGTGCATCTCGTCCTCGCGTCCCAGTCCCCCGCCCGCCTGAGCACGCTGCGTGCCGCGGGCGTCCAGCCCACGGTCGTCGTCTCGGCCGTGGACGAGGACGCCGTGCTGGAGGCCGCACGGGAACGCTTCGGCGAGCTCGACCCGGCCGATGCCGTGCTCCTGCTCGCGCAGGCCAAGGCCGAGGACGTCACCCGCCGCATCGAGGCCGAGGCGGCCACCGCCGACATGCTCGGCGCCCAGCTCTCCAGCGCGGTCGTCGTCGGCTGCGACTCCATGCTCGAGCTCGACGGCGAGGTGCGTTCCAAGCCCGTCGACGCTGCCGACGCCGCCGCGCGCTGGCGTCAGCAGCGGGGCCGCAGCGCGGTGCTGCACACCGGTCATTGGCTCATCGACCTGCGCGACGCCGACGCCGGCGGCACCGGCGCCACGCTCGGGGCGACGTCGTCGACCACGGTCTGGTTCGCCGACCTCGACGACGAGGAGATCGAGGCCTACGTCGCCACGGGCGAGCCGCTCGAGGTCGCCGGCGCCTTCACCATCGACGGGCTCGGCGGCCCGTACGTCGAGCGTCTCGAAGGCGACCCGCACGGCGTGGTGGGCCTCTCGCTGCCGCTGCTGCGCGAGCTGCTCGAGGAGATCGACGTCCCGTTCCGCGCGCTCCGCGGCTGACCGCCAGGCCCTCATCCGGGTCGTGCGATTCTCGCGGGGTCGTGCAATTGTCGCGGGGTCGTGCGGATGACAGCACGACCCGGCGGCAGACGCACGACCCCAGCGCGGGGCGACCGCGCGGGTGACCGTGCGGGGCGACCGGGGGCCGTTGGCGGAATCCTCCAAAGGGTGCTGCGGCTGCTTGGCCGGGACCTGCCCGGGCGGCCGACGGCGTGCGCGTTACCGTGAGCCGTGCCCATCACGAAGGTCCTCATCGCCAACCGCGGCGAGATCGCCGTCCGGGTCGCGCGCGCGTGTGCCGATGCCGGCATCGCGTCCGTCGCGGTCTACGCCGATCCTGACCGACAGGCCCTCCACGTGCGGCTCGCCGACGAGGCGTTCGCCCTCGGTGGCACCCGTGCCGCCGACACCTACCTCGACGTCGAGAAGCTGCTCGACGTCGCCCGCCGCGCCGGCGCCGACGCCGTGCACCCGGGCTACGGCTTCCTCTCCGAGAACGCCGCCTTCGCCCAGGCCGTCATGGACGCCGACCTGACGTGGGTCGGCCCGCCACCCGCGGCCATCGAGTCGCTGGGTGACAAGGTCAGCGCCCGGCACATCGCGCGGCGCTCCGGCGCGCCGCTCGTGCCAGGCACGGCCGACCCCGTCGGCTCGGCCGACGAGGTCGTCGCCTTCGCCGAGGAGCACGGGCTGCCCGTCGCGATCAAGGCGGCGTTCGGCGGCGGCGGGCGGGGCCTGAAGGTCGCGCGCACGCTCGAGGAGATCCCCGAGTTCTTCGACTCCGCCGTCCGCGAGGCCGTCGCGGCGTTCGGGCGCGGCGAGTGCTTCGTCGAGCGGTACCTCGACCAGCCGCGGCACGTAGAGACCCAGTGCCTTGCCGACCAGCACGGCACGGTCGTCGTCGTCTCGACCCGCGACTGCTCGCTCCAGCGACGGCACCAGAAGCTGGTCGAGGAGGCCCCCGCGCCGTTCCTCACCGACGAGCAGCGCGCCGCGCTGGACCGCGCGTCGAAGGCGATCCTGCGCGAGGCCGGGTACGTCGGCGCCGGCACCTGCGAGTTCCTCGTCGGTACCGACGGCACCATCTCGTTCCTCGAGGTGAACACGCGGCTCCAGGTCGAGCACCCCGTGACGGAGGAGGTCGCCGGCATCGACCTGGTGCGCGAGCAGCTCCGCATCGCCGACGGCGAGCCGCTGGGGTACGAGACGACGACGATCCGCGGGCACTCCCTCGAGTTCCGCATCAACGGCGAGGACCCGGCGGCCGGATTCCTGCCGACGCCGGGCCGTATCAGCCGGCTGCGGTGGCCGTCAGGCCCCGGCGTGCGCGTGGACACCGGCGTCGTCGAGGGCGACACCATCTCGGGAGCCTTCGACTCGATGATCGCCAAGCTGATCGTCACCGGCGCGACGCGCGCAGAGGCGATCCAGCGGGCGCGGCGCGCGCTGCGCGAGCTCGAGGTCGAGGGCATCGCGACAGTGGTGCCGTTCCATCGTGCCGTGCTCGACGCCGAGGACTTCGCGGCCCGTGACGCCTCGGGCTTCCGCGTCCACACCCGCTGGATCGAGACCGACTTCGCCGACGCCCTCGCCGCACTCGCCACGACGCCCGCACCGGGCCAGGCCGAGGAGGAGGAGCTCCAGCCGCAGGCTGAGCGGGTCATCGTCGAGGTCGGCGGGCGCCGCCTCGAGGTCGTGCTGCCGGCCGGGCTCGGCGTGGCCGCCGGCCGGGCCCGCCCGACGGCCCGCCCGACGGCCCGCCCGACGAACGGCGCCGGCGCCCCCGCCCGCCGGACGGCGGGCCGCCGCAACGGTGTCTCCCGCGCCGCGTCGGACGGCACGCTGACCTCCCCCATGCAGGGCACCATCGTCAAGGTCGCCGTCGAGGAGGGAGCCGTCGTCGAGGAGGGCGACCTCATCGTGGTGCTCGAGGCCATGAAGATGGAGCAGCCGCTGGTCGCGCACCGCGCGGGCACGGTCACCTCGCTGGTCGCCACCGCGGGGGCCGGGGTCACGGCCGGCGCCGCGATCTGCCAGATCGCCTGAGACACGGGCCCGCGGACCCGACGTCAGCGCGCCACCACCTCGGCGTGCTCCGCCGTCGTCGCCGCGATCCTCTGGAGCGAGTGCCGAGCGGCCGGCACGGACCACAGGCCCGCCATGAAGGCCAGCAGAAGCAGTCCTGCCACCACCAGCAGCGACTCGACGGAGAACCGGTCCGCGAGCGGCCCGAAGACCACCATGCTCAGCGGCATCGCGACCGCCATCACGACCCCGACGAACCCGAACACGCGGCCCTGCATCTCTGGCTCCACCGTCTGCTGCAGCACGGTGAACGCCGGCCCCGTCATCAGCGTGAAGGACGCCGCGACGCCCAGGCCGATCGCGAAGAACACCCACATGTCGGTGGCCAGCCCGAGCGCCGCGGTGAGTGCGCCGGCCGCGAGCACGGCCAGCACGACCAGCCGCATCGGCCTCGTCACGCGCTGCCCGAGCACCGCCAGCAGCAGGCCGGTGCCGAGCATGCCCAGGGCCCACGCGACCTCGTTGGCGGTCAGCTTCCACACCTCCTCGCCGAAGGTTCTCGCCACCATGAGCGGAGTGAGGTACGACGGCGCCCCGAGGAGCAGCACCGTCACCCCGAAGATGACCATGAACCACCGCACGGAGGCGCGGTGCGCGATGTAGCGCAGGCCTTCCACCAGGTCGTCGAAGTACCCGGGCCGCTCGGCGGCCGCGCCGTCCTCGGACGCGCGCGCCTCGGCGTCGCGCACCACGCGGGAGACGGGGACGAGGGTGAGCAAGGCCACCGCGACCGCTGCCGTGGCGACGTCGACGAAGAAGACCGCCACGATGCCGAGAGCCGCGTAGAGCGCCCCAGCGAGGATCGGCGCGAGCAGCATCATCCCGGACTGGATGGACTGGTTGAGCCCGTTGATGCGCAGCAGCTGGTCGGAGGGGACGATCTGCGGGATGACCGCGTTGACCGCCGGGGTATGAATGCCGGCGAACACGGAGCGCACTGCGAGGCCGAGGTAGATGACCCACAGGTCGTCGACGCCGGACGCGATCGTGACCGCGAGCGCGAGCGTCACCACGGCGATGGCGACATCGGCCCCGATGATCAGGAACTTGCGGTTGTGCCGGTCGGCCCAGACCCCGCCGAACAGCGAGACGAACGCCTGCGGCAGCATGCCGAGCACGATCGACCACATCATCACGGTGCCCGACCGCGTCTCCAGCGTGAGGTGCCACATGACCGCGTAGCTGACGAGCATCGAGCCCAGCAGCGAGGCGGTCTGCCCGGCGAGGAAGATGGCGGTGTTGCGCTTCCAGCCCGGCGGCGTGTCGTCGGTCACACCCCTCATGGTGACCTCCGCTGCTCGGTCGCGCCCGGCGAACACGAGTCCCCGGAGGAGGGCGGTCAGCCCGCGGAGGCGCGAAGGGCGGTCAGCCCACGGAGGCGCGGACGACGATCTCGCCGCCCTCGATCCGCACGTCGGTCACGTCCAGGCCGGGCGCCTTCCCCGCGAGGAGCGCCTCGAGGTCCACGGCGACGGTGCCGTCCGGGCGGATGTCCACCGTCTCCTGGGGCAGGCCCTTGGCAGCGAGCATCGACTCGACCGGCCCGCCCACGAGGCCGAGCAGCTTGCCGACCGGCAGGCCGGCCGCGTTGATCCCGACGCCGAACGTCGCGACACCTCCCGAGAAGCCGAGCACCCGGATGTCGGCCCGCACGATCGGCGCGAGGCGGGCGGCGAGCCGCAGGGCTCCGGGCAGGTCGTCCTGCTTACGCAGGTCGGCGGTGACGCGCACGGTGTCGCCGTCGGCGTTCACGCTGGTGATGACGGGCGGCGCCTGGACGCCGCCGACGACGGCGAGCCCGAGCGCCTCGGCGGGAGTGATCCGGATCAGCATTCCCCGACCCTATGCGGCGCCGGGGCCGCTCGCCGATCGCACTCGCCGCAGAATCCGAGCCACCAAGGCCCAGCCACGGAACCCAGGACGCAGAACCCAGGCCGCAGAACCCAGGCCGCAGAACCCAGGCCGCGAGCCGGGTCCGTTCAGACGGCGCCCGGTTCCACACGACCGCGCAGGACGCGGGCTGCCTCCGCGACGGAGCCGGTCAACGACGGGTAGATCGTGAAGGCGCCGGCGACGTCGTCGACGGTGAGCCGGTGCTCGACCGCGAGCGTGATCGGGAAGATCAGCTCGCTGGCGCGCGGGGAGACGACGACGCCGCCCAGGACCACGCCGGACTCGGGGTGGGCGAACAGCTTCACGAAGCCGTGGCGCATCCCGAGCATCTTCGCGCGCGGGTTGCGGGCGAGCGGCAGCGTCGTCGTCACGTAGCGCACGCCCGTGTCGACCAGGTGCTTCTCGCTGTGACCCACCGTCGCGATCTCCGGGGCGGTGAAGATGTTGGCCGCGACGGTGCCCGCGCGCAGCGGGTGGACGGCGTCGCCCAGCGCGTGCGCCATCGCGATGCGCCCCTGCTGGGCGGCGACCGAGGCCAGGGGCAGGACGCCGGTGCAGTCGCCGGCGGCGTAGACGCCGCGCACCGACGTCCGGGAGACCGTGTCGACGACGACGTGCCCCGACGCGGCGAGCTCGACGCCCGCCTCCTCCAGGCCGAGGCCGGCGGTCGCGGGCATGGCGCCGAGGGCGAGGAGGGCGTGCGACCCGGTGACCACGCGGCCGTCGGTCAGCGTGACCGCCACGCCGTCGCCGGAGCGGACCGCGGACTCCATGCGCGAGCGCGAGAGGACCTCCATGCCCCGGCCCCGGAAGACGTCTTCAAGGAGCTCGGCTGCGTCCTCGTCCTCTCCGGGAAGGACGCGGTCGCGCGACGAGACCAGCACGACTTCGCAGCCCAGCGCGCGGTAGGCACCCGCGAACTCGACGCCGGTCACGCCGGAGCCCACCACGATCAGCCGCTGGGGCAGGGCCTCGAGGTCGTACACCTGGGTCCAGGTCAGGATGCGCTCGCCGTCAGGCACCGCGGTGGGCAGCACGCGGGGGGTCGCGCCGACGGCGACCAGGACGGTGTCGGCGTCGAGCACGACGTCGGCGCCCTCCCCGGCCGGGGTGACCACGACGCGCGCGGGGCCGTCGAGCCGGCCGGTGCCGGCGGCGATCTCCACGCCCTGGCCCTCGAGCCGGTCCCGGATGTCGGCGGACTGGGCGGCCGCGAGCGCCCGCACGCGGGTGTTGATGGCGCTGAGGTCGACCTCGAAGCAGGCGTCGCGGGTGCCACGGATGCCCAGCTCGGGCGCGCGCTCGGTGGACGTGAGCCACTCGGCGGTCGCGATGAGGGTCTTGGAGGGGACGACGTCGGTGAGCACCGCCGCCCCGCCGAGCCCCTGCTTCTCGACGACCGTCACGCGTGCGCCGCGCTGCCTCGCGGCGAGCGCGGCCTCGTAGCCGCCGGGGCCACCGCCGAGGATCACCACCGATGCACCGTGGGCCATCGGCTGCGTGGTCTGCGTCATCGCGTTGCTCACGACCGACATTCTGGCAGGAACGCCGCTAGCCTCGGACCATGACGAGCACTGCCTCCTTCGTGCCTGACCTGGACGATCCGGCGACGGACCCGTTCGACGTCGCCCGCGCTGCTGCCGATCACATCGCCGAGAAGTCCGGGGTGACGGGGCATGACATCGCCCTGGTGCTCGGGTCCGGCTGGGGTGGTGCGGCGGAGCTGCTCGGCGACGTCGTCGCGGAGATCCCGTCGCACGAGATCCCCGGATTCTCGAAGCCGGCCGTCGAGGGGCACGTCGCGACGACCCGCTCGATCCGGGTGGAGCGCGCCGACGGCTCGACGCGTCACGTGCTGGTCCTCGGCTCGCGCACCCACCTGTACGAGGGCCGCGGCGTGCGCCGGGTCGCCCACGGTGTGCGGACCGCTGCCGCGACCGGCGCGGCGACGATGGTGCTGACCAACGGCTGCGGCGGCCTGCACGTCTCGTGGCGCCCCGGCCAGGTGGTGCTCCTCAAGGACCATCTCAACCTGACCGCCACCTCCCCGCTCGAGGGCGCGACGTTCGTCGACATGACCGACGTCTACACCCCGCGCCTGCGCGAGCTGGCCCGCGAGGTCGACCCGACCCTCCCCGAGGGCGTGTACGCCCAGTTCCGCGGCCCGCAGTACGAGACCCCCGCCGAGGTGCGCATGGCCGGGATCCTCGGTGCGGATCTGGTGGGCATGTCGACGGGACTCGAGGCCGTCGCGGCCCGGCACTGCGGCATGGACGTGCTCGGCGTCTCGCTCGTCACCAACCTCGCGGCCGGGGTGAGCCCCTCCCCGCTTTCGCACCAGGAGGTCATCGAGGCCGGCCGGACCGCGGGCCCGGTGATCAGCGACCTGCTCGCCAAGATCGTCGGCAAGATCTGAGCGGGGGCCGGACGGTGTTCAACGTCTTCGACGCTGCGCAGGAGTGGATCCGCCACGACGTCGACGCGGCCGACCAGGCCGAGCTGTCGGCCCTGGTCGAGCGCGCCCGTGCGGAGCAGGCCGACGGCGGCCCCGCGCTCGCCGAGCTGTGGGACCGCTTCAACGGCACGCTCGAGTTCGGCACGGCGGGCCTGCGCGGTCCCATGGCTTCGGGCCCGAACCGCATGAACCGCGCCGTGGTGATCGGGGCGGCTGCGGGCCTGGGGCGGTACCTGCTGACCGCCGTCGACGGTTCCGGCGGAGGGGCCGGCGGCGCCACCGGGGGTGCCGGCGGGGGTGCCGCCGGGGGCGCCCCCCGGGCGGTCGTCGGCTTCGACGCCCGGCACCGGTCGGCCGACTTCGCGCGGGACACCGCCGCCGTGCTGACCGCGCTGGGCATCGAGGTACACCTCATGCCGTCGCCGCTGCCCACGCCCGTCCTCGCCTTCGCCGTCCGTCACCTGGCCGCCGACGCCGGCGTGATGGTCACCGCCTCGCACAACCCGGCGGCCGACAACGGCTACAAGGTCTACCTCGGCGGCCGCGTGGTCACCGACTCGGGGCAGGGCGCGCAGATCGTCCCGCCCTACGACGCGCTGATCGCCGAGCAGATCACGGCCACCGGCCCGGCCGCCGGGGTGCAGCGTGCCGCGGACGGCTGGACGGTGCTCGAGCCGTCGATCGTCGACGACTACGTCGCCGCCGTCCTCGCCCTTGCGGACGGCGCCCCCCGCGACCTGCGCATCGTCACGACGTCCCTGCACGGCGTCGGCGGGCAGGTCCTGGCCCGGGTGCTGGCCGAGGCCGGCTTCACCGACGTCGTCCCGGTGCCCGAGCAGCTCGAGCCCGACCCCGACTTCCCCACCGTGGTGTTCCCCAACCCGGAGGAGAAGGGCGCGATCGACATGGCGATCGCCGTCGCGCGAGAGCACGCCGCCGACGTCGTCATCGCCAACGACCCCGACGCCGACCGCTGCGCGGTGGCCGTCCGCGACACCCGCTCCACGAGCCACGACGGGTGGCGCATGCTGCACGGCGACGAGGTCGGGGTGCTGCTCGGCGACGACGTCGCCCGGCGCGTCGCCGCGGCTGCGGTCCCGTCGCAGCCCTCGACCCTCGCGAACAGCGTGGTCTCCTCGCGGCTGCTCGCCTCGATCGCCCGGAAGAACGGCCTCGAGCACGCCACGACCCTCACGGGGTTCAAGTGGATCGCCCGCACCCCCGGCCTCGCGTTCGGCTACGAGGAGGCGCTCGGCTACTGCGTCGACCCGGGCACGGTCCGCGACAAGGACGGCATCTCGGCCGCCCTGCTCGTCGCTCAGCTCGCCAACCGGCTCAAGGCACAGGGCGCCGGCCTCGTGGACCGGCTCGACGACCTGGCCCGCGAGCACGGCCTCTACGTGACCGACCAGCTCTCGGTGCGGTTCGAGGACCTCTCAGGGATCCCCGCGACCATGGCGCGGCTGCGCTCCGAGCCGCCCCAGAGCCTCGCGGGCAGCGCGGTCGTCGACGTCCTCGACCTCTCCGAGGGCGCGGAAGGACTGCCGCCGACGGACGGCATGCGCCTCCTGACGCAGGACGGCACGCGCGTCATCGTGCGGCCGTCGGGCACCGAGCCCAAGGTCAAGTGCTACCTCGAGGTCGTCCGAGCGGTCCCCGCCGACGGCTCCGAGGCGGACCTCACGCAGGCCCGGGCCGAGGCCCGCACCACCCTCGCCACGCTCAAGCACGACGTCGCCGCGGCGCTCGGGCTCTGAAGCTCGGACTCTGAACGTGCGGTCGGGACGTGTGCGGTCGGGCCGGGATCAGTAGTCGCTCGACGGCGCCGCCTGCGCATCGCCCGCCATCGCGGCCAGCACGGACGCCGCCCCCGACATGCCGAGGCGCGTGGCCCCCGCCTCGATCGCACCGAGCGCGTCCTGGAGCGTGCGGATGCCGCCCGAAGCCTTCACGCCGAGGCGCCCGCCGACCGTGTCTGCCATCAGCGACACCGTGTGGACCGTGGCACCGCCCGCGGGGTGGAAGCCCGTCGACGTCTTGACGTAGTCGGCGCCCGCGGCCTCGGCGGCCCGGCACACGGCCACGATCTCGTCGTCGTCCAGGGCGGCGGACTCGATGATCACCTTGAGGATCTTGTCGCCCGGCACCGCGGCGCGCACGGCCGCGATGTCGGCCTCCACGGCCTCGAAGTCGGACGCCTTCGCCAGGCCGATGTCGATGACCATGTCGATCTCGTCGGCGCCGTCGGCGATCGACTGGGCGGCCTCCGCCGCCTTGACCGACGAGACGTGCTTGCCCGACGGGAAGCCGCACACCGTGGCGACCTTGATGCGGCCCTGGGCGTGCTTGACGGCCAGCGACACGAACGTCGGCGAGACGCACACCGAGAAGCAGCCGAGGCCGGCGCCCTCCTCGACGAGCGCGATGACGTCGACGTCGGTGGCCTCGGGCTTGAGCAGCGTGTGGTCGATGAGCTGTGCCAGGTCTTGGGGCGCCAGCGCTGCTGTGTTGGCGGGGACGGTGGTCATCGCAGGGCTCCTTCGGCCTTCTGGTAGCCCGGGGCGATGACGTCCTCGACGAGGGCGCGGCGCTCGTCGTGGTGCATGAAGGCACCCCAGGCGGCGGTGATGGTGACGTCGGCGAGGTCGTCGACGGTCCAGCCGGCCTCGGTGACCAGCAGGCGCATCTCGTGCGACATCGACGTGCGCGACATCAGGCGGTTGTCGGTGTTGAGGGTGACGGCGAAGTCGAGCTCCTTGAGGCGCGTGATCGGGTGGTCCGCGATGGTCCGCGCCGACGTGGCAGCGGTCTGCAGGTTCGACACCGGGCAGACCTCGAGCGGGATCTGGTGGTCGCGCACCCAGTGAGCCAGGGAGCCGAGCGTCGCGAGCGGGGCCCCGTCCTCGTCCTGCCCGAAGTCGATGTCCTCGACGATCCGTACCCCGTGGCCGATGCGGTCGGCCTGCCCCAGGTGCACCGCCTGCGCGATCGACGGGACGCCGGCGGCCTCGCCCGCGTGGATCGTCACGGGGAAGTCGTTGTCCGCGAGGAAACGCCAGATCTCGGCGTGACGGTCCGGCGGGAAGCCGTCCTCGGCGCCGGCGATGTCGAAGCCGACGACGCCCGCGTCGCGGTAGGCGACGGCCAGCTCCGCGACCTCCGTCCAGCGGTCCGCGTGGCGCATCGCCGTGACGATCTGGGCCACGCGGATGGTGCGGCCGGCGGCAGCCGCCATCGCGATGCCCTCGTCGATGCCGTCCTGGACCGCCTCGACCGTCTCGGGCAAGGACATGCCGCGGGCCAGGTGCTGCTCCGGGGCCCAGCGCTGCTCGGCGTAGACGACGCCGTCGGCGGCGAGGTCGAGCACGGCCTCGCGGGCCACGCGCGCGAGCGCGTCGGGGGTCTGCATGACGGCGACGGTGTGGTCGAAGGTCTCGAGGTAGCGCACCAGCGAGCCCGAGTCGGCGGCCTGCTGAAACCAGTCGGCCAGCGAGGCCTCGTCCGCGGCGGGCACCGTGTGCCCGACCGCGTCGGCGAGCTCGAGGACCGTCGAGGGGCGCAGCCCCCCGTCGAGGTGGTCGTGCAGGAGGACCTTGGGCAGGTCAGGGATCAGGTCGATGTTCCGGGCGTCCGCCATGGTCCCAACCTATGCGACAGCATCGCGCATGACACTCGGGGCGTCGCGAACGCCGACGGCGCACGAGCTGGCGGTGCCGTCGGCCAGTTCCCGACGGCCCACCGCTCGACTGCCCACGGCGGCATGCGGGTCTGTCAAGTTTTCGGTGTATCTGGGTGATTTGTGATGGTTAGCGGCGGTGCGCGCTGAGGCGCCCGTCGAAGGTGATGTCGAAGGCGTTCAGGGCCTGCTTCCACCTCTGGGT
>Ga0075011_10001622_pt1 | contig 12159 bp, 24 predicted proteins | sample TARM_MetaG_T_14_FD_72354 | JGI IMG/M metagenome (GOLD analysis project Ga0075011, IMG submission 72354) | Freshwater microbial communities from Pennsylvania, USA, analyzing microbe dynamics in response to fracking - TARM_MetaG_T_14 | ecosystem: Environmental > Aquatic > Freshwater > River...
GCATGAACACCTTAATTGCTCGTCAAGGCGAGCGCTGGGAGCAGCTTTGTTATCGCGCCTATAGCGCCACCAATCAAGCACTCGTCGATGCGCTCTTTGATGCTAACCGTGAACTGACCCGAACCATGGCCACCTTTACTTTCAGCGGAGGAGAAACCGTCAACATCCCTGCGGTGAAAGTGGTGAACACCGTCAACGTGGAGAAAGCGCCATGGGCATGACTGCAACAGGGCTTATTCGTCCATTCGCTATTTTGCATTGGGCGGGAAAGGATGTGACCGCAGAGCTTAGCCGCTATGTGAAGTCAATGACCTATACCGATGTGATGGAGAGCAAGCAGACGGGCACCGATACCTTGTCTTTGACGCTGTTTAACAAAGACCGACGCTTTTGTAATGCGTGGTATCCAACCAAAGGCGACACCTTAAAGCCAGGTATTGGTTGGTTAGATGAGCAAGGTCAACGTCATGAATGGTTATGGGGCGAGTTCAGTATTGATGAAGTGTCGTTCAAGATTGGCCCTGATGATGTGATGGTCGGCGCGAACGCCAAGCCGCCAGCCACTGAGCGCGGCTTTATTGATAACGAGCAATGCCTTGTGCAGGAGAACGTCACCCTTGAGCGCGTCGCTCAGTCCTGGGCAAAAGACAGTGGCTTGTCGTTTATCAAAGCACCTGACACACCAGATTTTCGCTTTGATCGCATTGAACAGCGTGATGAAAGCACGCCCGCGTTCTTAACCAGACTGTCAGAGCAAACCAGTGTACCGATGGCCATCAAGGGTAAAAATCTTGTGATGGGCAGCTTTGAATCTGATGTGATTCAAATCGACACGCTTAACCGTAGCGTTCTTAGCTCGCTTAATCTGCCTGACAGCGCCCGTTCTAAATATGTAGCAGTGGAAGTCGAAGGATACGATCAACAGTCAAACAAACTCTTCAGCTACCGAGCTGGTGATGCCACCGCTACAGGTGACAGAGTGAAGATACTTCGCAATATCGACAACGTGAAATCCATGGCCGATGCCAGAGCGTACGCCGAGTCCTATTTACAGAACGGTGAAGACGGCAAACAAGGCGCAAAGGGGCGCATGTCGGTGGTGAATACCATGCTGACCACCGCGCACCTGATTGAATTTTTAAACCTTGGCAAAGTGCCAAACCGCTGGAAACCGACCACCGTCACCACCTCCATCAGTGGTCGTTCGTGGATGGCCAGCGCACAACTATCAAGAGCAAGCTGATATGACAAACCGATTTCCGAATATTCCAGAGCCTAAGCTGGTTGAGGTTGACTATGACGCTGACCTTGCCAGTTTGAAGGCTCGTTATCAAGAAGGTGCTGGTCACTATCCTGGTATTAATGATCCAGAAACTTTCCATCTTGAGCAGATTGCCTACGAGAAGAACGAACTCAAAGCGCTCATCAACCATGAAAGCAAACAGAACTTGCTGCCGTTTGCTGAAGGTGAGCGTTTGGACAACATTGGGCTACTGACCGAAACCGAGCGATTGCCTGCTTCAAAGTCCCGTACGGTAATGGCGTTTACCTTTATCGAACATACTGGCCTTGTTATTCCACAGGGCTATCAAGTGATTGCCGTGGATAACCAAACCATCTTTGAAACATTGGAAGATACGGTGGTTGGTGCTGGCACCTTAACCATTGAAGTTAATGTGGAATGTGTCGAGGCAGGCGAACAAGGTAACGGTTTTCTACCAGGACAAATTAACCAAGCCGTTGAGCCGATGAATGCACTGGAAAGCGTGACGAATACCGAGACCACACAAGGTGGTGCGGAGATTGAAGAGGATGATGCCTTTGCTTATCGCATCTATATCTCACCGTCCAAGTTCAGTGTGGCAGGTCCCTATGAAGCGTATGAGTACTTTGCACGCTCCAGCAGCTCGTCGATTAAGAACGTCTCTGTCTGGACGCCTGCACCGAATGAAATTGAGATCAGCGCCATTTTGCAAGACGGCTCGCTACCGAATCAAGCCATCAAAGACTTGATCAAATCGGAGTGCTCAGGGAAAAAACGTGTCCCTATGGGGGATTTGGTGCGCGTTGTTGACGCTGAAGATGTGACCGCAACCGCGAGCTTTCACCTGCAAATCTTTAGTGATTACGCGTCACTGGCCGAGTCCATACAAAGCACCGCTAAGGCGAACATTGAAACGGCGATGAATGCATGGAAGACCCAGCACGGACGCGACATTGTACCTGCGGCTTTAACTTCACTAGCGCAACGTATTGAAGGGGTGTATCTCGCCAAAGGTACAGTGACAGGCAGTGAAGGCACGGTTATCACTGACACCAAGAGCGTGACGAAAAAGCAACGACCGCTCATCACATTAGAGAGTTTTACCTTTGAGGTTGTGAGCGAAAACAGCCAACAGACATTTGAATAACAACAATAACAAGAGAAGAAAAACAATGAATGAAACTGGAATTAAAGCGGCTTTGATGTCTTTGGCTGATATTACTGGCCTGAAGAAAGTGGGCACTTCCGTTACGGCAACCATTGTCAGTTTTGGGGTTAACGATGTGGCGCAACTGATCGCCATTGCCGTGGGTATTGTCTCTGGCTGCATGGCCATTCGTCACTACGCGGTAGCCACACAACTCAACAAAGCCAAACTGGCTCGCCTGCAATCGGGTGATGACACCATGATGGATGCGGAGGAAACCTCATGAGCTTAAAGACCAAGGCAACCCAAGCGATAATCTGCTCAATCACTGCCGTTCTGGCGATTGTGTTCAACATCGATGACGAACTAAGCGTGAGTGAAAACGGACTTCGCCACATTGCTAATGAAGAAGGTTGCCGCCTCAAAGCGTATCAATGCAGCGCTGACCGTTGGACGGCAGGCATGGGACATACTGAAGACATGACCGAATCCACGGTACTGACCGAGCAGCAAGTGGCGGAATACTTTGTTAAAGACGTGGCCACAGCCGAAAAGGTGGTGAAAAAGCACATTACCCAAACGCCAAGCCAAGCGGAATACGATATGATGGTGAGCTTTGTTTTTAACTTAGGTGCCGGAAACTTTCAGACCTCTACGCTGCTTCGCAAATTTAACCAAGGCGACAACCTTGGTGCTTGCAAACAGTATCCAAGGTGGGTGTATGTCAATGGCAAGAATTGCCGCATCAAAGAGAACGACTGTCCAGGCATTCCCAAGCGGCGTGATAAAGAAATGAACATTTGCTTAAACGGGTGGTAATAAGATGGATGCTCTGAGCCAATTCAAACGCACCGCACTATGGGCAGCAGGTGTCATTCTCATCCTGAGCTTACTGGTGAACTACAAGCTGTTTGGTTACACCAGTGAGCTAAAGGCAAGCAATAACACCTTGAGCGAGACCATCACCAGCCAGGAGGCCACCAACAATCAACTGGCCCAGCGTATCACGGAATTAACCGACCAACGAAGCAAGGCACAGCAAGCCGCTGACGAGTCGTCGCATCGAGAACGCGATGCCCGTAGTCGACTAAAAGACCGCATTGAACAATTAGAAAAGGAACTTGAAGATGAAACGTGCAGCACTGTGCCTATCGCTTATCCTGCTGACTGGGTGTCAGGATACTAAGATTGTGACTCGTTATGAGTATCAGGATGTGATTCAGGCACCACCCAGTAGCGACCTGATTGAATGTGAGCAGCCTTTTAATCAAAAGCCAAAGACCTATGGTGAAGCGGCCAGCCGCGATGAAGTGTGGTTAACGTACTTTCGGCTCTGTGCCTGTAAGCTTGAGCGCAATCGCACCTTCTACGGTTACACCAATAAAAATGACGCTTGCTCCAAGCTGGAATCAAGCGCCATTCAAACTCCACAACCGGTTACCCAAACAGACTAAGCTGCTCCTCAACCTTACCATTGGCCGCTTCGCCCTTGTCTTTGACGAACACAAACCAGGTTTGCAATTTGGAGGCAAAGAAGTAGCCATCTCGCACATGGTTGCGCTGTGTGCGAGTGCAGCTATTAAAGACCTCATAAGCTGGAAGCATACGGATCGGTTTCGATGGCATGATAGTTACTCCTTCTCCATAGGTACTCGGCTAACTCTTTTGGTGTGTACCAATTGCGGATCCCCAAATCGCTTTTAATGATCGCTTTATCGACTTGATTGAGCGCCGCTTGAAACTCGCTTGCAGCAATGCGGTTGTCGGGATACATCTCAAGCAATAGCGCTTCCAGTTCATCTTGCGTTTGAGGGTTCAACACTTCATAACGCGGCTCTGCCCGAAACTTTACTCGCCGTGACATGATGATGCCTCCTTACTCGCAACCCAACGCTCAAGCCCTAAAATCACCTGACGAATATTGTCACGAGTGAGCCAGCGAGCACGCTCCACCTTAATGGTGCGCTTTACAAAGCTATCAAGCGCAGGGTCATCTAGCCCTTGCCAGCCAATAGATTTTGCTAATATCGCCAGCTTAGCCCATTGCTTACTGGATGGCTGATTGGATGAACTGCCACCCAAACGCTTTTTAAAGTTAGGCGAGTCTTCCAAATAACCTTGTTGCTTTAACTCGTTGACTAACTGCATCAGTGCGCCATCGGTTAAATCCTTACAGCTTGTTTTGCCTGTTTGGATGCCTAAATAGTTGCGGTACTCATCGTCATCAAAGAAACCCATGCGATCGAGTAGCAGCGCTTTCACACCTTTATGCACCAAACCATAATAAGCATGGCGTTTAATTTTCATCTTCATAGTGCCTCCTCAATCGGCAAAGTAAAGGGCTTACCTAACCAGCTTTTATTGGCAACACGTAACAACAATGCCGCCAAGAATTCGGACTTCTCTTTGGTCGAGAACCCTGCGTTTTGACGCAGTTCATCAAAGAGGTCAGCACTGTCGGCATCGAGAACAAACTTACGCTCAACACGTCCTAATGACTTGCTACGCATACGACTGTCGCGAGTTCTATCAGCTTGAGATTTTGGGTTATCGACTTTAGGCCGTCCAACCCGAACGGAAGAAATGACCATAAACGTTACTCACTAACAAAAAGTGTTTGGTCATAGTTTATGCATTTGAAAATGAATGTACGAAAAAGTTAAAGGCAAGATAAAAGAAAGCCACCGAAATGGTGGCTATTCAGAAATCATTTTTGATTTATAAACCTTGTTAGATCAGCGTAGTAAGCACTTAGGGAATCGCATTGTGTTTTAAAGAAGCCATTCGGGTTATAGCTCATGGCTTTATCTTCAATATCAAGTAACTGGTTATTGTTTGCAGAAGCAACCTGAACCAATAAAGCTTTATTGTATTGTATTTTCTGCTTCTCTTTTTCAATACGGTAAGTATCTACACTCTCACCTCGTTTCGCACGCTCTAGTCGGTTGTTTACAACATCAATAGAGGCGTTAGTTCTCAGCGTGAGATCAGAAACAATAAACAACAGAGGATCAGCTAATTGTGAGGTATTAACACTGCTAGGAACTTTACAAGCATCAAGGTAAGAAAAGTAAACAGAGCGATTTAGAAGCATCTTCTGCTCGGCTTGTTTCATGGTATAAGCCGAAGCTGTAAAAGAAGTACATAGTGCTGCAAGCATTAGAATATATTTTTTCATTTAAACATCCTTTCATAAAAACAGTGCAATTATACACATAATGTGACAGACCAAAAAAAGCCCACACAGAAAAGGTGGGCTGATTAACAAAACGCAATTTGTTTTATAAAGCCGAGAGCTTACCTTGCTCTTGTCCGCTTACACCATGATTCAGTTCAGCGGCTTTACCCGCTAAGTGACCAGCCCAAAGCGCATCATCAGCGCCACCTCTTGCGTTCTTGGTGGAAGCCTTGCGAGTATCACCTGTTTTTAGATCGGGGTGCGCTTGCTTCATGTAAGTATCAATCTGCTGAGATTCACTATCACTCAGCGCAAAAGCTTTCACCTTGGTTCTTACACTACCAACCCAACCTTCACAAAAGAGATCTGCTCTTGATGTCTTGGTGCTAGTTTTAATGCGCTTACTCAATGTAGAGATAAACTCTTTACGCGCTTTAATAAGCTGACGTTCTAATACTTCATAGGCGTAGGCTGCAACATCTGGACGTTCGTTGTGGCCAGTGAAGGTAACAACGTATCCGCCTTTAAAACAGTTCCAGTTGAAATGCACACGGCAACCGAAAGCTTCAGCCACCATAGAGCTAAGACAGGCAAAGTAGTTGGTCGGCTTTTTCGCTTTAAATTTAGACTGAATCTCGCCAGTACAAACGTCGCTGAGTTCTGGACTCTCATCCGAAAGACCATGCTGCTGCATTAACGCTTGAGCGCGAGACATTGCCGCTGCCGCTTCATGTTCATTGGCGGACTTAGCTAGGCGCAGTAGCTTCTTGATTTTGTCGATATGCTTTGAGTTAGCCATGGATCTTCTCCTTAATAGCACTGTCTGTTACAACCGCGATGGCAAAACCCATAGCAAAAGCAACGAACGCAGGCGCAAGAACGTATGTAACGATAATTAAACCTAGTGAATCAGGTTTACCTGTATAGTTTTTGTCGTAGACGCGTATACCGAGACAGCAAGCAATAGATAACGCCCAGAGAATAATAAGGAAATCAATCATAGCACCTCCTTCATCTGTTGTTGCAGTGCTTTTACTTTCCACAAACAGCAATGCTTCAGCTTTTTGCCAGAACGACAAATACAAGGTTTATTGCGGTTACGTTTCTTACTGATAAGGCGTACTAATTCTTCCAGTTGGTCATCCGTAATGTCATCAGCAACGATTGTACGGTCCATAATTTCGGTATTAACGAGTTGCATTGAGAAGCTCCTGACAATAGTTGTGAACATTACGAATAGCGATAGATACATTGTTTAATCGCTCAGCCTTTGCAAAATCTCTGAACTCGATAGCCGCTTTAATGCGACGCTCAATAGACTTGATACTTTGCCCTACATCCCAAGGGATGGTGACACGATCAACAATGATGTTTCGTAAGATGTGTTCGTTGATTTTGACTTCTTCGTCTTGAGGGAGTGAAACCACAACCGACTGCGCTGGTGCTGATAGTTGCGGATACGGCGCTTGTAGCGAGTCATGACTTTCTCCTGTTTGAATTAATCGGTTATAAATAGCATCATGAGCACGATTAAGGTTATTAATGTCTTCGGGGTGCAGTGATGTACCTTTATCAAGTTCATTCGTCATTGCGTTACGAACGATGAACATAACTTCACGAAGCAAAGCCTCATCAAAATGGCGATACATCATGTGCGATGAATGGATAGCAGAATCAATCATATGTTTGATTTGGTCAGCTTCAGACACTTTGCAGACAGGCTTGCCATTGCAGTAAAAGGAACCTTCACTGTTATCATCATCCGCATCAAGATAGATACCGCTGCACATATAACCGTTAAACTTGAATGCATAAAGCTGCCCTTCGATTAAAGTCGGACGACAGAACTCATCGAGAGCATCCTGGAGAGATTGGCTAATCATCACTTATCTCCTTGGCGTTTTGCTTTGACATACTCAAATTGATCAAATAAATCCCACCCATCAGATAAGTCGTGGTAAATGCACTCGTCGCTTTCTTCTATGTAAGTGGGCGCAAAATGAAAGCTGGTTACTGATGTTTGACACCATGCAATATAGTGTTCAGGCGAAAGCTCGGAAGCTTTGAGTATTTCAGCTTGTTCACCAATAGAGCTGTTTGGATACTCTTTGCTGTATTCTTCAAAGGCTTCAATTAAGCGATCGGCATCCGTGGCTTTTACCATGACGCGATCCATTGTTGACGCGAGAACAATGATTTCAGCGTCAGTCAATTGATGTTCATTGTGTGCGTTCCAGATTCGCTTTCTCATGTTTTCATCAAAGTGAGGAAAGCCTTCTAAACCGAAGTATTTTTGAGCTATCTGATTCCAAACATACATTGCACCACGCCAAGCATTTTTGGTTTCACCAAGGTGATAGCAATGCTTATCACTAATCGAATAAATTTCTGTATATGACATGATTAACCCTCCATCTTCGCTTCTTTGATTGCTTCTCGACGACCAGCTCGCCAGTAGCGCATGCCCATACGGCGCTTGTTTGAAGGCCATCTTCTCAATGGGTTTTTAATGATCCCTATAGTCAGTGGTTGCTCTAATGACTCAAAACCGTTCTCGAATAAGTAATCAGATAGATAGGATTTAACGTATTGTTTCGCGTTGCAGTGAGGACAAGGAATATCACCACCAATATCGAGATAGTGCTGTCCATCCTCCCCAGCAAAACCGCTGTCCATATCCCACAGATAACCATTGATGCATTTTGAATCGAGGTAATGAGCGCCGAAGTCGTTGCCTTCGTAATCACAACCAAGTTGTTTTTGTTTGGTCATGGCGTCTTCTCCTTATGCTTCCAGCTCATCAAACAACGCATCTGCCATTTCAACAGCTCTTAAGGCTAAGTCAGTGTGCCTCCAATGACCGTAAGCACTAGAACTACAAAGAGCGACTAATAGCTGTAATGCAGCTCGTTCTCTCTTTGAATATCCCTCTGCATAATTAGAAGCAGTTACATTGTTATGATGGGCTTCATCGAACGTTTCCAAAATCACTGGATGTTCAGGCGTATCCCTATTAATTTTTTTCATCTTAAAATTCTCTTTAAATAACGATTTCACTAAATTCAGGCAAAGCGAAGCCAAAGCGGGAACGCGTGGAGCGTCGCTTGCCTGTATTTAATAGGTTGGTTGTTGGGTTTATTTACTCGTTGTGAGTAACTGCTTTTCTGCTTTACGGACGATGGTTCTTAGCATGGAAATACGAGTCATGTTTCCACATCCCATGCTTGGCTTACCAAGGCGGTCTAATACCTTCTGTGCTAACTCTTGTGCATCTTGAGGATTACTTTCAAGCATGCATTCCAGTGAGCTTTTAGCATCAGAGACGCTGGTATTAATGAGCGAGTTCACTTTATCCATGGTGGCATCCTTATAATTTGCTGAAGTTCAAGTGAACCTGTTGGTATTCGCCTTGCTCGTCGCGTTCGTAGAAGTTGAAGTACGACTTGCTCCCAATGATAAGCAGTGACTCCTTTGCGGCTTCCTGAGCCTTACGCAACGTTTCGTCTTGGAAGTCTTTGCCAATAAAGCTAATGGTGTTAGCAATAGAGGCATCGTTCACAAAGAAGTCTTGAACCGCGATTAACACATCATGCGGCAGTTTGTCCTTTTGACTGTTGTAATAGTCACGTGCTAACTGACGAGCCGCATCATGCTCAGGGCCAAGGGTTTTTAGTTTGGCGGTTTTGTAGGTGATCTTGTATTTGCCATCAAAACTAAACATCGCCACGTTATCGCCAGTGCCACGGGTATGCAGCTTAGTGCCGTACTTATCCAACATCTCAACGCGGAACATTTCAAAAGCTTGCATCAAGTTAACCTTGAACGTTTGAAGCCGTTTTTGTTGCTCTTTCACTTGCTTGAGTAAACCTGTCACAAAGGCATCTTTACGCAGCTCATGAGCCGGAATATTGCACTGTGCGATAAGGTTGCCTTCCGCGTTATACACAAAGCCTTCTGGCGCAGCTGGGCGAGTTGGCTTTACTTCTTTGGTTTCTGTTGCTTGAGTGGCTTGGTTCATAGTGGTGCTCCTGTTTTTACAAAATGGTCAGCTTTAATAAGCTCGTTCTGTTGTTTTAAAAATTGGTTTACTGCGCTATAAGCGATATCTCTTGCCCCATAGGCAGTAACTGCGGATACTGAATCGACTTGTGTGATCGCTTCCGCGCGGCAATCAGAGATAAAGAATTCACCGATGCCGTTTTGGTTATTCGGACCAAAGCGAACAATCACTTCGAGCCTAATTTCTTGATTGGGTATTCGTGCCATTACGCCTCCCAATAAATAATGCTGTTGTTCAATCTGACGGCTTGCATGTGGCGCTTAATCCCTTGGCTGCACATGTTGATATCGAACTTCTTCACATCCTCATCAACAATCAGTAAAGGGCTATCACTCATTACCAGCTCACCTTTACCTTTAGGTCTGCGGCTGATAACTCGGCCACCGTGTAGCCACACGAACTCATCAATTTTCATTCGGTTCATAAACCCTCCAATGGACGAAAAACTTGCGTTATCAATGTAAAAGCGGGGTTGTTTAAAAATTCGAAATCCGACAACAGTTGTTGATTCACGCCTTTGTTACCTCTCTGGCAATAAGCACATTTATCATCACGTAGATTCCAGCGTGGAATACGACAACCACAGCATTCGCAGGGCGCATAGGGCGAAATCCCTGTTAACCGATACACATAGCTATTCCTCTCTTTACCGACGATGAGCACCACGTAATGTTTGCTCATCTGAGCTAAAACGTTTTTCACGGCAGGCTGACTAACATGACAAGTTGGATTCATGGCTATCCGACCCGCTGAACTGTCCCCAATCTGACGCATAATGGTCAGCACAATCTCTATGGTTTCACTTCCTTTTACTGCCATAACTAGACTCCTATACTTTCCTTTAAGTAGTGATGAGCAGCTGCTAGGTGTTTCGGTGTCAACGGCTCATGGTTTCGTGATGCTGACGAACTGGCTAACATGATCATGTCGGCGAGTGTTCTAAGTTGACCTGTCGTTTTCGGCACAATGGCGTACGCCGCTTTAAACAACTCTTGGTCTTGAATGCCCCAAGCTTGCATATAGCTTTTGATATCTTCCTTTGATGCAACCTTGATGCATGTAGGGCGGATCATTCGGCTCCAAATCGGGTTCATATTGACTTGAGAGCGAGCAGCACTCATGCGAGTACGCACCACATCGTTCCCTAGAAGGAACACGCCACACTTGCGTTCTGCCAGAATGCGCAGACCGTTAAGCACATCGTCAGAAAGGTATTGCGCTTCATCGATGATGATGAGGCCATTTGAACCATCCAGCTCTTGTGCAATCGCTTTTTGCATGCGGTAGACCGTCATATTTGAGGTCTTGATATTCATGCTTTCACAAAGCTCAGACAGGATTGCTCTTGCTGATTTGCACAAGTTTGAAGCCGTCACAATCCATACATTGTTGTGCTTGCGTTGATACTCTTCTGCGGTCACGGTTTTACCGATACCTGAGCCTTCATACACCATCGACCAACGGCGCATAGTGCGAGCTAAATCCATCAACTTCCAAATGGTTTCAGAAGTTGGCAACATCAGGAATTCAGGCTCTTGTAATGACACATCAGCAAACTCTTCAACCTGAGTGCCACGTGTGTTCAACCACGTTTCAAGCTTTTGAAGCTGAGCTTCGGTGTCACCCGTATAAGGCTTGTTATTGAACAGTTTGCTAAGAATGCCTTCGTCGATATCCGACTCTTTAGCAATCTTACGGTTGCTCAGTTTTTCACTGCTTTTAACCGTTAGAACTTGTTGAATAATGTGGTTCATTTCGCTTTCCCGTACTGCTGCATTAATGCGTCTAAATCCATCGCGGGTTCAAAATCCGCACCCACGGCTTTTTTCTCAAACAATCCATCAAAGTCACTGGTATTCATTTGGTGTTGCTCTGGTGTTCTTGGTAGTTCTGGAGTCATTTGAGTAATGCTTGGAACCATTCCACCTAATGGCTCTGGCTTCTCATGACTACGTGCCAACTGTGCGAGGTCTTCATTCGTTAACTCGACCATTTGCTCTTTCAGCCAAGCGGCATGGTTAACACCTTCGGTTTGGTACAAGTTCTGACGACGCGCTTCGCCTAAATCGTCATAAGCCACATCAGCATAAAGTGGGATTTCACCAATGAACTCACCACGCTCACTGTAGGCATACACACAACCTGTTAGGTCATAAGGATTGAAGCGTAGGTGGACGCTTTGACCGATGTACTCAAACAACAATGGGCTGCGATAGCGGTTCACCAAATGCTTGCTGTAGCGTCCTGCGTTAAGTTCGACTAGACCACCATCGTGAACCTTCACACCTTTACGAGTACGGTGCAGGCACAAACGTAATTGGGTTGCGGTGGGTTTGCGCACTTGGATTTGACGATAGCTTTGTTCAAACACCTGCTGATAACTGTGAATGCCGCGAGCCATTTCACTGCGACGACCTTCTTGGCTATTCCAATCGGCAACCCACTCGGCAAACAGCTCAACAACCAATTCAACAGGCACTGTGGTTTCACCGTAGTTCGCAGGCTTGCTG
>Ga0075011_10001625_pt1 | contig 12154 bp, 11 predicted proteins | sample TARM_MetaG_T_14_FD_72354 | JGI IMG/M metagenome (GOLD analysis project Ga0075011, IMG submission 72354) | Freshwater microbial communities from Pennsylvania, USA, analyzing microbe dynamics in response to fracking - TARM_MetaG_T_14 | ecosystem: Environmental > Aquatic > Freshwater > River...
GAAAATGGACACGAGCTCCATCAGATCGGGTGGAGTTTTAATACAGCTGTTTCAACGTTCCAGAATGTTATCTATGATATTCAGGGTAAAGCTAAATCAGTAGATGAACTCGCATCTGATCTGGCAGAAATAACTGAACAGACAAAAAATGCGACAGAAGAAGTATCAGAAACGATTCAGAGCATTGCTCACTCCAGTGCTCAGCAGACTGCGGACACTCAGAATACGGTTAAGCTTATGGACGAGCTGTCAGAACATGTCAATGCGATTTCATCAAACATGCAGGAAGTCGGGATGAATGCCGATAGTACTGTGCTGGCTCTGGGAGAAAACGACCGCAAAATGGGACAGGTAAACGACACTTGGAACGAGACCGTAGATTCTTTCAATAGGTTGAAAGATAATATTGGAAAAGTGGATGGAAATGTCCAGGATGTAGAGAAAATACTGAAAGCAATACAGGAAATTTCTGAAAAGACCAATTTACTGGCCTTGAATGCGTCAATTGAGGCGGCCCGTGCTGGGGAAGCAGGAAAAGGATTTTCAGTAGTTGCTGAAGAGATACGGAAACTTGCTGAACAGAGTAATGCCTCATCTGAAATGATCACTGAAATCATTCAAGTCATTCAACATGATTCTAATGAGATGGTTTCAACACTGGACCGTGTGTTGGATGGTAGTGACAAACAGACGGAATCATTGAAAGGTGTCACTCAGACCAATGAAGATATATCTATGAACATTCAGGTGCTGGCTAAGCATATCGCTCAGGCATTCCAGCTTGCTTCTCTAGTCGAAGAGAAAAAAGAAGCTGTTGTAAAAGCACTGGATAATATAGAAGCATCTGCTGAGGAAAATGCAGCGGGAACTGAAGAAGTATCCGCTAACGCTGAAGAAATTCTCGCTTCAATGGAAGAATTTACTGCATCAATTGAACAGATGAAAGAACTGGCAGGAAACTTAAGAGAATCAACTAACCAGTTCACTTAAAATAACAATAATGACTCGAGGCTCTCTTTTAAGGAGAAGTCTCGAGTTTTTTTTATAGTTAGTGCAATTAGAAAAAAAGGCTTAGGTGAAAATGTAGGTTTTGATGGGATGCAACTCCATTAATGGCAGGATCGGATGTTTTGGCTTGATCATTTGTGACAGAATTAAGAACAATCGATAAGATACGATGAAAGCATAAACAATTTGCATAATTGACCGAATATAAATAATGAAGTGCACTAATAAAATATTTTATACGAGGAGAATACAGATGAATAAAGCTAAAAGCCAGTTCGATCGGTTGAAAACTCAACTGAAAGCTTTGAAATGGCCAAAAATTAAAGTTAGTGATCAATTATCCCGCTTCACCAGTAAGAAAGGCAAGAATGGCAATAAGAAAGAGCACAAAAGTGTGCGGCTTCCAATAGCAGTAAGCCTGATCGTTTTGATGCTCCTTCCGGTTCTAGGAGCCATGCTTTATACATATAACAGAACTTCCGATCTGATTACCCTGAGAGTCGAAGAACAGCAGCAGCAGATCACAGCCAATTTGGTTGAAAAAATTTCTGATGCCGCTCTAGCTGCTGAAGAAACCGTTCAGAGTCTGGCCCTAGATGGCGTGCTCCAACGTGTTGCGAGCGGTGATGAATCTGCTCAGATGGAACTGGGGTCACGTTTTCAGTATGTGGTCACAGGGAGTCCCTACATTGCAGATGTGCATTTTGTGCCAGCAGATTCTCAGAATCCATTCGTATCCACGCTCTCTCTAGAGAGAGAAAATCAGGATCCTTATGAAATCTACCCATGGCTTGAACGTGCTCTTGCCTCATCAGGTTTGAACTGGAATGAACCGCATATGTTCAATAACAGATCTAGAATGACTGTCACTAGATCTATCGGTACTGGTACAAATACAACGGGTGTTCTGGCCATCGATCTGGATATGACTGTCATTCGTGAGCAAATCAACCACACTCAGATAGCAAATACTGGATTCATCAGCATTCTGACTGACAGTGGAAACGTTGTTGCATCCTCCCAGCAGGACTGGGTAGGAGAAAACATGTCATCTTCGGACTTCTTCAAGAAGACAGTCGGAAGTGACGTATCACCGTCTTCATCTGATCCAGGTGAAGATACTGCAACTGCACTGGTTTACGACAGAGAAATCAACGGTGGGAGATTTGGAATTTATCACGACTCTCTTCCAAACTTAGGATTAAATATATATGGTATGGTCCGCCAAGATGAAATGGCTGCTGAACAGGGTGCTTTAAGAAATATTCTCATTTTCATTGCTGTTCTGACAATTATTGTCGCTGCAGTTGTAGCCTTACTGGCTTCAGGACTGGTAGCAGCTATCTCTGATGCTCTGATGAGTGCATTCAGACGAGTAGAAAAAGGAGATTTAACGGCTCGACTGAATAAAAAGGACCTGTTCAATCCAAATGTGACTTTGATTAAGGGACTGGACAAGTGGAATGAAAAACGCGGTAAGAAAGCCAAAGAAGGCAAAGCACTCGATCCTAAAGGAAACGAAATTCACCAGATCGGGCTGGCCTTCAACCGTACAATGGAAACATTTGGAGAAACTGTCGAAGTAATTCAAGGAAATAGTCAGAATGTATCAACAATGGCAACGACTTTGACAGAAATAGCTGATCAGACCAGCCGTTCGACAGCAGAAGTATCTGAAACGATCAATGGGGTGGCAGAAGCGACGTCCATGCAGACTCAGGATACAGAAGCGACTGCTACACAGATGAATGCTTTGTCAGAAGCTCTGGAAGAAATCAATCAGGCAGTTGTCCAGATGGGTGAGCATGCAGATAATACTATGATCATAAACGGTCAGAATACATTTGCGACCCAAGAAGTAGATCAGAAATGGAAAGAAACACTTGAGACGCTGGATGATCTTAAAGAGAAGATTGAGGAAGTCGATGGCGACATACAAAACATCGAAGGCATCGTGCAGGCGATCACAACGATTGCCTCCAAGACAAATCTTCTCGCTCTGAACGCTTCAATCGAAGCGGCACGAGCTGGAGATGCCGGTCGAGGATTTGCAGTTGTTGCTGAAGAAATCCGTAAACTTGCCGAACAGAGTGCGACATCTTCAAAAGACATTCAGACAATCATTCGTACAATTCAGGAGAAGTCATCAGGTATGGTTCATCATCTGGAAGAAACGAATGAAGACAGTAAAGTGCAGACAGAAAAAATCGATGAAGCGATCAAGAGCTCAGAAAATGTTGCCGCATCTCTGGAACGACTTGTGGCCAGCATGATGGTCGTCATGCAGTCTTCTTCAGTCATAAACGAGAAGAAAGAAGAAGTAGTCGCTCAGCTGGAAAGTATTGCGGCTGGAGCTCAAGAAAATTCTGCCGGGACTGAACAGGTCTCAGCAAATGCAGAAGAGATTCTTGCAACAATGGAAGAATTCACTTCACATATAAATCGACTGGAAAACGTAGCCGTGACACTTAAAGCGTCAGCAGAAAAATTCATTATTGATCAGAAACAAACTGATCAGAAGACGGATAATGAAGTCGATCTGGACGGACTGGCTCCGGAGTTTGCATGATAAAAAGGAGTAGATAACAATTATGGGACAGTACATCTTATTTAAGGCAGGAGGTCAGACTTTCGGCCTCCCAATTTCTGAAACAGACAAAATCATTGCTCTTGAAAACCATACACCTGTACCTGATATGTCCTCTTATATAGTAGGCGTTCAGGAAGTAGAAGGAGAGGTTTTAGCGGTCGTTGATCTGGCCGACCGTTTTTATAAAAAGCCTCATCCTTCTCCGGAAGAAGCTGACATCATTTTAGCTAACTGGAAAGACACAACTATCGGTCTGCTGGTTGACGAAGTGACTGTGGTCAAAACGTTCAGTACTGAAGATATGATCGAAACGGAAGAAGAAAAAATTGATGGCCTATCAACGTCTTATATTTCATTTTTTGTTCAGACAGAAGAGGGCATCATCCCAATTCTTGACAGCCATTACCTTTTTACAGATGAAAAAGGCGACGAACTGAGACGGTTAGTATCGATTCATGCGGTAAAAGACTAAATTCAGCAAGCATAATGGAGAATAAGATGTCGGAACAAATCAAAGTGGGAATATCAGATTATAAAATAGCCCAGGCACCAGACGTGCTGGTAACCATTGGATTAGGCTCCTGTATAGGTATTGCCATATATGAGCCTAAGTCCAGAGTGGGTGCATTAAGTCACATTATGTTGCCGGACAGTACATCATTTTCGGATGTAAGCAACTGGCCTAAATTTGCTGACCTGGCTTTGCCTAGAATCGTTTCGGAACTAAAGGAACGAACTCAAGCCGATACATTTCAGGTGAAAATAGCTGGCGGGGCGAGCATGTTCGCTTTTACGAGTGAATCCTCAACACTTCAAATTGGCCAGCGGAATATTGAAGCAGTCAGACAGACGCTTGACGATCTTAAGCTGCCCATTCTCTCAGAACATTTAGGAGGAAATATGGGCCGATCGATGTTTGTCGATCTTGAGACCTTTGATGTAAGAGTAAGAATGGTCAACAGGAAAGAATTTGTATTATAAAGAAGAATGAGGAATATAGCATGACTATAAAAGTGTTAGTCGTCGACGATTCTGCATTGCTCAGAAAAGTACTGACTAACGTACTTAATGACTGCAATGGAATCGAAGTCACAGACGTCGCCAGAAATGGTGTGGAAGCATTAAAACTAATTGATCAATCTCAGCCTGATCTCATTACATTGGATGTAGAAATGCCAATGATGAACGGTCTTGAAACACTGGAAGCAATAAAAGAAAAGTATGATCTGCCAGTCATCATGCTTAGTTCCAAGACTAATGAAGAAACAACGATTCAATCACTTGAATTAGGAGCAGAAGACTTTATAGAAAAACCTGTCTCCATCAGTGAAAACTGGGATGTCTTTCAAAGTGATCTGTCCAGACGCATCAAGATCCACTTTACTAAGGAAAAACAGCCTGTAATCACAGCACAACCATCAAAAGTGTTAAATGACGCATTGTTATCGAAGAAAGACACACTTAAAGCCATTGTGATAGGCGCTTCGACTGGAGGGCCGAAAGCATTGGTCAAAGCGATTCAGGCCATATCGCCTAATCTTTCAATACCGGTTTTCATCGTCCAGCATATGCCTGAAGGCTTTACGGCTTCCTTTGCGAAGCGGCTGAACACTGCAGCGAGCATACCTGTAGTAGAGGCAGAACATGGTCAGAAAATCAGGCCGGGAACGGTCTATCTCGCTCCAGGCGCACGGCACATGACGATTAATGGCAATCACCTTGAACTGGATACAAGACCCAAAGTTCATGGCGTTCGACCGGCAGTCGATTATTTGTTCGAAACAGCTTCTCACAAATACGGAAGAGACCTCCTGGGAATCATCATGACCGGCATGGGAAGTGACGGAGCGCCCGGGTGTGAAGTAATCAAGGAAAACGGCGGGTACGTTCTGACGCAGGATAAAGCCTCATCGATTGTTTACGGCATGCCAAGAGCAGTCGTTGAGCGAGGATTATCAGATCAGACTGCAAGCTTGAATGACATTGCAGACATATTAAAAGAAATGACAAGGTGACCATATGACAACTTTAGACTTTGATTATTTTTATAGCTGGGTTCATAAAAATTTAAATATCCGTCTGGATGCGTATAAGGAAAAGCAGCTTAACAGACGGATTCAAACCGTCATGAGACAGGTGGGAGCAAATGATTTAAAGGAATACTCCACATTGATACATGGCGATGAAACGATCAGAAAACAGTTTCTAGATTACATTACGATCAATGTAACGGAGTTTTTTAGAAATAAAGACTTGTTCGAAAAGTTTGAAGAGCTTTTAACTACCGATCTTTCTAGAAAATTTGATAAGATATCGATCTGGAGCGCAGCCTGCTCTATTGGGGCAGAACCGTATTCATTAGCTATGATCATTGACCGTCATTCTCTCCCTTTAAAGAAAAAGATTATTGCTACTGATATAGACGATACTATTTTACAAAAAGCAAAAACGGGTATTTTTAAAGAAAGTGAACTAAAGAATGTCTCAGTGATCGATCGCAGCGATTATTTTGCTCTCGAGAATAACCGCTACGTGCTTAATGATAATATCAGACAGATGGTCGATTTTAGAAAGCATGACCTGGTACTCGATAACTTCGAGAAGAACCTGCATGTCATTGTCTGTAGAAACGTCACGATTTATTTTAAGAATGAAATAAAAGAAGAAATCTACCGTAAAATGAGCGACTCACTGGTCAAAGGTGGCTTGTTGTTTACAGGTGCTACAGAGACAATTTATCAGCCTGAACAATTTGGATTGAAGAAAGTGTCTTCGTTCATCTATGAAAAAACGGTGTAATGCGATAGGAGGAAGATGATGGAAGACAATAGTGCATACCTGGATCTGTTCTTTGAAGAAACAGATGAAAACTTAGCCATACTGAACCAGGAAGTCCTTCAGCTGGAACAGCATCCTGAAGATAAGCAGATTATTGACGCGATATTCCGAGCGGCCCATACTCTTAAGGGAATGGCTGCAACTATGGGATTTGAAACGATGGCAGAACTGACACATGCAGTTGAAAGTGTTTTTGAACTGGTTAAAAGTGATCAAGTGAAAGTGTCAAGTGAACTGATTTCTCTGTTCTTTGATAGCTTAGATCTGTTGACTGAAATCGTTGAAAATCTGCGTCTTGAAAACGTGGAAGCTGTCGATATATCGGCACTTGTAAAGAGGCTGCATCAAGTCGCTAATGGAGAAGGAGTAGCGTCCGATTCAGCTAATGCTGACGAAACCAGTCAGCCAACATTTGATTTTCCAGCTTTAGAAGAAGCGGACCAACTTGCTGTTCAGTCAGCAGAAGCTACAGGTTACCAGTTGTATGCTATAGGTATCCGAGTAGAAGAAGACAGCATGATGAAAGCTGCACGTGCCTTCATGCTATTGAATCGCCTGGAGCAGATCGGTGATTTTGTTCAGATGAACCCCTCAGCTGATGCTCTCGAACAGGGAGAGTTGGAAGGTCCGGTCACTCTTTATTTCCTGTCTAAAGAAGATAAAGAAGAGATCGAAAAGCACGTAGAAGGCAGTAGTGAAATCGAAGAAATTATCGTCACTGCTACTACAATAGAAGAAGAAATGAACAGACAGAGCAAGTCAGAAGTAGCGCAATCTGTTCCGGTTAATCAGATAGATTCTGAGGCTTTAACTGAAGTCAACGAGTCAGTACAGAAAATTCCGGAGCGCAAGAAAGCTCCCGCTCGTCAGACCATACGAGTAGACTTGACGAGGCTGGATCAGTTTATGAACCTCGTATCAGAACTGGTCATCCATCGGACACGGCTCGAGGACGTTTCTGAAAAGAATCAGCTACAGGAATTAAATGAACCTCTGACTCAAGTTGGTCGGATCACTACTGAACTTCAGGAACTGGTCCTTCAGCTGCGCATGCAGCCCTTCAACGTGGTCGTTCAGCGTTTCCCTCGTATGATGAGAGATTTGACGAATGAACTTGGAAAAGAAATCGACTTCCTGACTGAAGGAGAAGACACCGAACTTGACCGGACAGTCGTATCAGAAATAGGAGAGCCATTGATCCACTTGCTCCGAAATGCGGCTGATCACGGGATTGAAATGCCGGACGAACGTGAACAGGCTGGCAAGCCAAGAACTGGAACAATCAAATTGTCCGCTTATCCGGAGGGAAACCGGGTCATTGTAACCCTTGCTGATGACGGGAAAGGACTGAATCCTCGACTGATCGAACAAAGCGCCAATAAAAAAGGCATTTCTACTGAAGGGATGTCCGACGAGCAGATTCAGAATCTGATTTTTCACCCAGGATTCTCAACTGCTGCTTCTGTCACAGGTATATCCGGTCGTGGTGTAGGTATGGATGCTGTTAAGGAAAAAATATCTAGCCTGAACGGAACGATCGAAACCTTCAGCGAGGTCGGTAAAGGGACAACATTCAGAATCATTCTGCCTCTGACTTTATCAATTATTCAGTCATTGCTAGTTAAAGTAGGAACGGAAACATTTGCCATTCCACAAGCGGTTATCGACAAAGTTAACCGGTTTGAAGAGGATGAAGCGATATTTGTTCATCAGAAGGAAGTCTACAAGTACGAAGGCCAGACTATCCCTCTAATTCGTGTGTCCAAAGCTTTGGATATTGCTGAAGTTGAAGACAGCTCTCATCATGTAGTCATCGTTCTGATCGGTGAAAACCGCTACGCGCTGGTTGTTGATGAGCTAATCCATCAGAAAGAAATCGTCATCAAGAAATTAGGACGTGAGTTAAATGAGGTCTCTAACTTCCTTGGAGCAACCATTCTCGGAGATGGAAGCATCAGTCTGATTCTTGATGTCACATCGATCTGTACGAGAAAGAAGGACAGATAAGATGACGAAAGATCATACACTGCTCAGACAGGATGCGCTTCAGGAAGTTGTCAATATAGGAGGCGGGCATGCTGCAACCAGCTTGTCCAAGATGATCGGACGTCCGGTAGATATGGATGTTCCCTTTGTTGAACTACTTTCTTACGAAGAGGTCTATCAAACAGTGCAATCTGATGATACAATTGTTAAGGCTGTCCTTTCTGAACTGCACGGAAAGAAGTACGGAGTATTTTTATTCGTGATCGATCCTGAAGATGCAGAGAAACTGGCTCAGATGCTGCTGCCGGAAACATCGGAATTTACAGAAGACCTGATTGATTCAGCTTTGAAGGAACTGAGCAATATTCTGTTTCAGTCTTTCCTTCAGGCTGTGATGCAGCTGATCAGTAAACCACTGATCGCTTCACTTCCGGTCATGACGACCGATCTGTTCGGATCCATTCTGACCAGCGTCTATATGCAGCAGGAACAGTACAGTGATGAGCTATTTATCATCAGGAATAATTTTCACAGTGAAGGGCATAAGATCGAAGGCAGTCTGTACTTCGTGCCAAAACCTAACACATTGGAACTATTACTGACACAACTAGGAATATAATAGGAGGAAATAATAAAATGAGTAAACGTGTACTAATCGTCGATGATGCAGCTTTCATGCGCATCAAACTGAAAGATATCTTGGAGAAAAATGGATATGAAGTAGCTGGAGAAGCCCAGAACGGGAATGAAGCTGTTGAAAAATACAAAGAAGTTCAACCGGACATCGTTACCATGGATATTACCATGCCCGAAAAAGACGGTGTAGAAGCTTTGAAAGAAATCAAGGCGATGGACAGCAGCGCAATTGTATTGATGTGTTCAGCAATGGGTCAGCAGACTATGGTTATGGATGCCATTCGTGCAGGAGCAATGGATTTCATCGTCAAGCCATTTGATACGGAACGTGTAATCAAGGCACTGGATAAAGCCATTAGTTAATTCATTCAATGTAAATGAATAAAGATTCAGAATTCTGTCACATCATGAATTAGCCGAAGATTAACCGAGGGGGATTTGCTCAATGCAGCTGATAGTATTCAAATTAAAAGATCGGTTTTATGGCTTCAATACAGAGAATATAGAGGAAATTACCACTCCTCTCAAGGAGACGATTATCCCCCAGGGACCATCTTGGACTAAGGGGCTGATCAACCTGAGAGGTCAGATCATGACTCTGATCGACCTTGAAGCTCTGCTTAACGAGTCTAGCGCTTCAGAAGAATTGTGGTACAATAATACCGTCATTGTGAATACAGAAGATAATCCGCTTGCACTGATGGTTGGAAAGGTTGTCGGAGTTACCGACATCACTGAAGATCAGATCCAGCGATTCGACGATGAGGAGGATGCGCTTGTTGACGGTTATGTCTCTGTCTACAATGAAATGGTCAGTATCATAAATATTGACTCAATTCTTAAAGAGAAAGAGGAAGTAGCGTGAGCCAACAAGTTTTATCCCAACAAGAGATAGATGCTTTGCTGGTAGCCATGGATAGCGGTGAAATCGATACTGAAGAACTGGATGAGGAGATCACTGGAACGAAAGTCAAGACATACGATTTCAGACGACCTGTCCGCTTGTCTAAAGAATATCTGTCAACGATCACCATGGTCTTTGAAGATTTCTCGAAACTGGCATCCAACTTGCTGTCGACTCAACTGAGAAAGCCTGTCGAAGCTAAGATTGCAGCCATCGAACAGGTCTCCTTTGACGAATTCGTCCATTCTGTCCCAAGCTTTACTTTAATGGGCGTATTCAAGAGCGCCCCATTAAGTGGCCTGCAGATACTGGAGATCAACCCTCAGTTCAGTCTGCAGATCGTTGAGCTTCTCTGTGGTTATACTGAAGTATCATCAGAAGAAACTCTGAAAAACAAATCCAGTTTCACTGATATTGAACTGGCTATACTTGAAGATGTCCTTAAGTCCCTTATGCGTTCTTTTGAAGCAGCCTGGAGAGACATCAAGGAAATTGATGTTACTCTAGAAGACACCGAAACGAAGCCCCAGCTGCTTCAGACGATGTCCCCGAATGAACCTGTTGTGATGGTTACATTTGCAGTGTCCTTAGGTGAACAGAAAACGTTTCTTAACATGTGCATTCCATACATATTCTTTGAAGACATACTCGACAAACTCAGTTTCAAGAACTGGTTCCATTCCGGAAAAGAGTTTGATTCTTCTGAAAGAGGACAAATTGCGCATAATCTGGACCGTGTACCTGTAGACATTGAAGTGGTTCTGGGAGAATCACAGATGCATGTCTCGGACTTCCTTGAAATGGAAGAAGGCGACATTATACAGCTGGACGAAAAGACATCCAAACCATTGACCTTATATGTTGAAGATAAACCTTACTTTAAGGTCAAACCTGGACTGCTGAACAAGAAACTGGCAGTCGAAATACTGAAATTTACGGGAGGAGAGAGTGACGATGAGTGAGCAGTTAACCCAGGAACAGATCGATGCCATGCTTAACGGTGGATCGATCGAATCTGAAACACCTGAGCCGACGGAAGATCCGTTAAGTCAGGATGTCAAGGATATCATCGGCGAAGTCGGTAACATATCCATGTCACAGGCAGCCACGACTCTTTCTCAGTTATTGAATCGAGAAGTGAAAATTACGACACCTGTTGTCAAAGGCGCGACAATAAAAGAAATAGTCGATGCAAATGAAACGCCAAAAGTTGTCACGACCATTTCTTTTAAAGAAGGATTAGTGGGGAACAACGTCCTGATGATTGGTGTGGACGATGCAGTAGTTATTGCTGATTTAATGATGGGAAATGATGGAACAGATGTTGCAGATAAGGAATTCACTGAGCTGGAATTGAGTGCAGTGTCAGAGGCTATGAACCAGATGATAGGTTCTGCTTCTACAGCCATGGCGACTATGTTCGACCGTCGTGTGGATATCTCCCCACCGACTGTCAAAAAGTGGGAAAATACAGAAGAAGCAGCTGTTGAAATGCCTGATCAGAAAGAAATGGTTTGCACCACATCATTTAGATTAAGTGTTGAAGGCTTGCTGGATAGTGAAATCATGCAAATATTGCCCCTCGAAACAGCTCTGGAGATTGCTGATATTATGCTAGGGGATGAAGCTGAAGTGGTGCACGGCCGCGACCAGGTTATAGTCAAGCCTGTTGAAGGCACACATCCGTCTCAGGAAGAACAAGTTGAACCTGCTGAACAGTCAGCTGTTCAAAGCGAGTCGGTCAGCATTCAGAAGCCTAAATTCCAGGATCTGACGCCAAACGAGTCCAAAAATACGCCTCGTAATCTGGATCTGATTATGGATGTTCCGCTCGACTTCAGTGTCGTTCTGGGCAAAAGCCGCAAGACGATCAAGGATATTTTGTCAATGAGTACAGGATCTGTCGTTGAACTGGACAAGATGACTGACGAACCACTTGAAATTTACGTCAATGGTAAACTGATTGCAGAAGGAGAAGTCGTTGTCATCAACGAAAGCTTTGGTATCCGCATCACAAACATCTTGAGTAAAGAACAGCGCGTCCGTCATTTGAATAAAGACTAGGTAGATGTAGGGGCTGGGAAAAAACTCCCCTAAAATGAATACATCCCTCGACCGATTTTGAGAAAAAAATGGTCGAGGGATGTTTCTTTTTTAAAGACAAAATGAGCCCTACCGGCTATAATTAAAGT
>Ga0075011_10001627_pt1 | contig 12148 bp, 6 predicted proteins | sample TARM_MetaG_T_14_FD_72354 | JGI IMG/M metagenome (GOLD analysis project Ga0075011, IMG submission 72354) | Freshwater microbial communities from Pennsylvania, USA, analyzing microbe dynamics in response to fracking - TARM_MetaG_T_14 | ecosystem: Environmental > Aquatic > Freshwater > River...
ACGACTACATGGTCAAGTGCATGCAGGAGTTAGCGAAAGCGGAACCTGATATCGATGCACTCCTGCCTTGGAACTTCAAACACTAACAATATCGCCCCGTGGGTTCATGGCGCGGATACACTACAAAAGTAAGTTCAGCGTATAGCTTTAAAGTGTTTTTGAACAGAAATCATACAAGATTATTTACTTTAATCTAGTTTGTGAATATTAGATTTTATTCAAAACTCTTAGCTTTTAGAGAGTGTCACAGTACATAACTATACGCACGAGAATTGACTTTTTAGTTGGTTTTTATATATGTAACCTCAAATGCCTTACACGGTCTGTACTTCTGTAATCGATTCGTCAGGCTGAACGCATCGTTTACATCGTACTGTTGGAAAATATCTAAACCTCGATCTAATGAAATCTTCCATCCTGTATCCGTAACTATATGTCTTGCATGCTGGCTACCCGTTGTATCAAATGAATAAGCAAACTTAACGCCAACGGCAAACAGTGAAGCCTGGATTTTTTCAAAATATTCACGTTGTTGTTCGCCTTTGAATTCATCTTCAACAGTTACTAAGCTAACAACTATTTCGTCTTCTTCTTGCTTTTGCTTAACAACAGTTTCTAACAGCTCCATCAAGTTCTTTGCTTGATAAAACAAACGAATATATGGGTCAGTGATGGTAATATGCTTAGCACCTTTCAGGTAAGGGCCTATCAAACCGTCATAACTCACACCTCGTTGATTCTCTGCAAACGTTAGATGCTGCTCTTTCAGCTCTTTATCTTCAGCATCCTCTGAACTTGGATTAGAACTTACAGTATTAGGCTGCACTGAAGAAACTTCTGGTTCAGGCATACCAATATCATCAACATCACCAACAGTTTTGTTAAAATAGTTAGGGTATTGCAACTCTTCTAAAGTTTGAACGGGAACTTCTTTACCAGCTTTGCCAGTATAGGCAAAGTTAACATCAGCATATGTACTGTCGATCCTAAACAACTGGTCTTTAACTCGCTTACGACCTTCCATCGCAAATGTAAGGATTTCTTCTATTTCTGCTTCACTTGCCCCACCTTGAGGAAACAAGATCTTCATTAACCCGCTAAACGTCTTGTGGATCGCATCCCTATCACGAGTCGATATTTGTGACGACAATCGGAAGTGTTCTTGGTATTGATCTGAGTAATCCTGATTTCTTAAGTGACGAAGTACCTCTGCAAGGTAATCTACTACAAAACCATAACCATCCGAGAACATTTCCCCACGAATGATGTCCACCTCCCAGCCTGGGATGTAGAAGTGCAAGCGATCTAAGAACGCTGAGTCATAAAACTTCTCTGGCAGCGCATCAAACAAATCAGAATGCTTTAGCATATAAGGCAAACTGTGTTCTGTGTTTCCGACAAAAGCCATTGACGCATCTGCACCAAGAGTTTCAACACCTCGAGAGAACGATTTGTTCGCCATGTAGTTTTTCATGATGTCGACAAGGGCTTTATCGACTCGCTTCTGTTTACCTGCAAATTCATCAAACGCGACTGTATCCCAATAGCCGACTAGCCCTAGCTTGCCGCTGGAATTGTTTACGAATAACTTCGGTACAGTAACTTCACCACCAGAAATCAAAATACCGTGAGGTGAGAACTCAGAGTAAATATGAGATTTACCTGTCCCCTTTGGGCCCAGTTCGATAAGGTTATAGTTTCGTTCACAGAATGGAATCAAGCGGACTAGCTGCATCAACTTGCTTCTTCGACCAAAGAAATCAGGATTGAAGCCAATACTTTGTACTAGTACATCAATCCATTCATCAAGATTAAACTTGTTACGAGCTGCAATGTAACCGTCATAATCGAAGTGCGACATCTGGATTGGTTTTAAGGTACTCAAAAGCCACGGACTAGCATCTTTGTCATCGGTATGATCGTATTCAATATCAGCAATTACCCATACGCCGCCAACTAGTAATTTAGGGTGTTTCTTTACCGTACCTGAATCAATCAGAACTTTCTTAATACCAAGGTTTGAAAACTCAGTTTCATATACATCTTTTTTATCGTTTAAGGATACACTGACCTTATCGATAATTTTATGTCGGCCTTTTTCTCGAATAGTAGAACGCACTAACCCAGCTTCATTCCTGTGAACATAGTGCTTAGCAAGGATTTCTTTAACTGTTTTAATGCCTGACTCTATGCTTGCTTCGTCATTCGTTGCGCAGTACTGCCCTAGCAAGTACTCCAAAACATACGATGGGACAATTGCATTGCCTTTTACCGTTTTTACTAGGTCTTTCCTAACAACTAGGCCTGCAAATTCATCACAAATTTTCTGGTTAAGCTCACTCATATACTCGCCCTAGCGCTTTAATAACCAACATCCCTGTCAGCTAGAAACAATGTATTAATTTTTCTAGAAATCAAAATCAGACGTGAAGGAACGACGAATGGTATATCGCAGTTCTTTGTAAGTCTTGAATTGATTGGTACCAACAACCACCTCTTCTAGTCGAAGAATAACTTCTTGATTGTTAGCAGAATCGGCCTCTTGATTCAGTAAGAAACGCAATTTCATTTCGCGCTCTCGCGGATTTTCTGAAGTCAAATCCAAGTCGACGGTGTGACAATCAGAAATGAGCGTACCCGATTCCGTGTAGATGCCTAATCGCAATGTTCTAGGTTGTGTTTTTTCAGTTACTGCTTCTTCTTGATACAAGGTTACGGCTATCTGCCCACTAGTGATAACACTTGATCCACTTCTAAGCACATCAACCTCAACCATCTTTATATCACTAGAACGCTTTTTATTGACGCTAATGATTGGAATGATCGCCTCTTGGAGAGATGCTCCACCATGTACAAAGCGACTACCAGAGCCACTTAATCGTAAGCGCTGAATGCCTTTCGGCACGACAGCATGCACATCACCAACAACACCAAGATCATCGTTACTAAAGGCTTTTAGTGATTTACTGCAAGTTAAACTTTTGCCCAAAACAAAGCGTCTATCGTTGTATAGAATCTCACCTTCAACATCTTTTGTAAGGTAATCACTATCATCTAGTGCGCTGTTTTGATAGATAAATCCATGATCAGCGGTGATGATAATATTACTCGCATTGGCATTAGTGAGCTTCTTAACCAGCTTGAGGAGATCATCGAAAGTTTTCTCGGTCGCTTCAAACGCTTCCCCCTCAGACTGCATTTTGTCACCCGCATGATCAATACGGTTATGATAAACATACAGGACATCATTGGCTTTAAGCAGCTCTCGATTGCACGCTTGAGTATTTTCAATGAGATCTTTAGCTTTAACTGCACTCGCTCTCTCACCAACGATAACTTTTAGTATTTTGTCTCGATTATCAGTACCTTGTGTGGATAAAGCCCCCATCAGCACCGTGCCCGTTTTGTTATCAGCCAACTGTAACGGATACTCTTTAGATTGCGGCAATAAAGAAGCCATTCCCAGTTGGGTATAGCTTGGCATCGAAGATAACGCATGCTCCAACGTTGCTTCAAAACGGTCTTCTTGCCTTATACGGCTTACCATTTCATCACCAGCTTCGAAACGGAAAGCATCAGAGATAATGACACAGACCTTCTTCTTCTTAGCTAAATACTTACCCTCTACATGCTTCTTAAAAAAGCGATTTTGAGGTTCAACATCGGAAACCTTCCATGAAGTCATAACGTCAACATGAGCTTGCCACGCATTGGTAAGAGGTTGCACGTAACTGTTGATGTATAGGTTTTCAATCTGCTTTGTTAACGTGTCTAACAACGAATGCTGTGAAGATACTTTAAGCGCATAAATATACTGCCGATACAGCTGATCAAGCTTAAACCATTGGCTCGTATATCGCTTCACTGCTTGTGAAGCGTCAGGCATATCAAACTGAGCTGTATCTAGCAGCGCAAAGAACTGACTGGCGACATCAACAGCTTCATAGAGAAGCTCATACTTTTTATACCAATGCCCTTGCCTTCTTTGTCGGCACCAAAGTGTCACCTCACCTTGAGAATATATGCGCTGAGCAACTCCATGTACGAGATCATGAATAACTTTGATGTCTATCAGCTCGAAATAATCTAGCTCTAGAACCTCTTTCAACGAGCGTTGATTTAAATCACTTTCGATATCTAAATCTGAGGCGCACTTCTTCGATAGACTTTCAAACGTGATTTGATGCGTACGACTGTCTTTCCAGCGTTTGAAAAACACCAGAGAGTTGTTGGTCAGATTTTGCTTTTGTGAAGCTTCAACATCTAAGCTGACACCTTGTAAGCCTGTTGATAGCTCTGCAAGATAACTAAACTTAAACAGTTCAAAAACAAAATCCATGACTGACGGTGTATCACTTTGGTAGCCATATTGAATGGCTACCTGCTGCCATAAGAACTCTTGGAGATTGCAGTTCACTACAAAAGAATACACTTCACCGACAGCTTGCTCAGCCATCAGCGACTCCAAAATCACATCTAAACGAGCATCACCTTTTTGCTTCGCGCCAACTGCTACTGCCAACATTTTTAGCCTTACCTGGCTAATAGTGTCATCAGTATCAAGCAAACTCTTCAATATACTCTTGCGTGATTCAGCTAGTGAGCTAGCAGCCTCATCATCTCCTTGCGACTCAAAAAACTTAGCGTGCTTTTCTACCAACTCGGAAAACTCACCAGGCAAATCCAGCTCACTGAGCCAGATAGCCGATTGATCAGTTTTGAACACCGTACTCGCGAGCTCTATATCGTATAACCAGTTCTTGAGCGGTTCTGGTTGCTTACCCTCTTTATACAGCAAGAAGTTAGCTTTAGGCTGTTCACGTAACAGCCTATGTTTAATAGAAAACTCGTTATTATTGATTTCTATTTTTTCGACATTCTCAAGCTCTAAGCTTTCAAAATCTTCACGTAGCTCACGCTTATCGTCATACCAAAATACAACTCGGTTTTTCTCGAACAAACGCTTAAGCGCTACTGCAATTCTTGTAGTCATCAGGAACCTTACGATAAACCCGGAACTTTTTTCAATGCTTTACCAAATAGCGGATAATTGTGCTTTACACCATCATCTAAGTCTATCTCTACTTTTTCACCCGCAAGTGGGTAGAGCACATCGTGCTCATACTCGTTGATTTCGTCCAATACCTTGTTGATCTTCGCTATTGTCTTAATCGCTTGTGTTTTATCTTTCTGGCTTGCAGAAGCACTGATCTCAATTTGCTCTAAGCTTTCTTTACGCGCTAGCAATTTGGTTCGAAACTCACGCAAGTAGTTGTTCAGCACAACATCCACAGTATCTTTGTTATAGCGATGCATATAGATCAATGCATTAAACGAACCTTTAGGACTAGAGAACATCCAGTAGATTGGGCGTTTTTTGTAGCGCTTAAGATGTTCGGTATAGAAGTCTTTAACAAAATATTTCTTAATATCCTTACCGATAGCAGCTTCAATAAACGCTAAGTTTTCACTGAAGTGATCTTCTCCAAACGTAACTTTTAAGAACTGCTTAAAACATTCAGTAATATCGTCTTCAAACCAATCACCTTCAAAATCGATGAGTGGAACGACATTATCTTTATCAAGCATAAAAAATGGTTGTGGTACTTTATCTATATAAGTTTCTAAAGAATCGCCTTTATTAGCTAAAACCAGACCTTCTTTGTCAATTGAATACCTTCCAAAAATACAGCCAACCCCATATGACACAAAGTCTTTTACCGTATCTGTTTTTAAGGTGTTCTCAGCACAAGATTTATCCTGAATGGTTCCACTATAACGGTAAAATGGATTGCAGCTTAAAGTGATAGCTTCTGTTGGAATGCTGTTAGTGATCTCTTCAGTAAGATTATAGTTTTCAATAAAGATTCTATTGATTTCCTCTTCAATATTCTTCAAATCACATATTGATGTGTTCCACCGCTTGGAAAGCTGAATGTACGCATCACTAATTAATCCGCTTTCTTTTTCAATTAGACCATGTTTTGTAAAGTCGCGTGATAACTCATTTTGATCCCAATCATTTTGTGCAATAGTGATTGCTTTATTGGCAAGGTCCAAAACTCTCCCACGAGATTCAATGTTACACATAACCCTAACTTCACTGATTTGATTTGGGCCGAAATTAACAGATGGTGCTAATATTTTTAGAAATTCACTTCCTACTTTTGAGTTGAGTAAAGCCATAGACACTAATTGCTCAGACTCACTACCAAATGCACACATCCCAGCATTGGTAAACAAAGTCCCCTTACCAAACTTTCGAACACTGATTGAGCCAGTCGAGATAGCACTCCACGTTATCCCCGGCTTAAAATAATGTCCCATACCTGTTACGGTACGAGTAATCGAGTTGTACTTCTTTTTGGCAAATGATTTGATATCATATCCGTCATCTTGCCAATTAAGCACACAATCATTAAATCCAAACCACTTCCGGTACCCCCCTCCATGATTGATTGGATACCACTTGTTATCTGACGAATCCTTACTTATAGAGTCTTTAGATACCTCATACCAAAACCGAATGAATCTATCATTGTCGAGTGTTTTCATACCCTGTGCAGTATCTAAATTATCCCCTAAACGAACGCCCGATTTAAATGCATTAAGTAAGCTTTTTGAAGCCCAATACGCCAACGGAATTCCTGGTATAGCCAAGTAGTCTCCGGATTTTTTTTCAATACGCAATTTGCTATCTGGGTTAGCTATAACTTCAAGTAATGTACTGTCTTTTGCAGCCTCTGACTTACCACTAACCAAATTAATATAGGTGGCCAGTTTATCTCTATTGGATATATTTTCGATAACGTACGCAGTAGTCGAAACCACTTCCCCTCCAATACTATCGAAAGCACGTGTTCCTAGGTGGATCATAGATGAGATTGTTGTTTGGCGAAGCAAATAGTTCCTAAGTTTTTCATACGAAGCTAAAAACATCCAACTTTGCATATTTATCATAGCTGAGTAACCACGAGAAACTGTTAGTTTCAGGTTGCGTTCGATAAACATTGAAAAAAGGTCTGACTTGGTCTTTGGGTAATTGTCTGTTGCCCATTTTGACAAACGAGGATTCATTCCTCGATTCCCCATGTATGGAGGATTAGCAATAACTATCTGATATTTTTGACTCAAGTACTCAGCCTGCTTAAGCGCTTGCAACACGGATTTATGTGTATCCGCTAAAAACAGTTGCCCTGAAACATCTTTAGAGTCCAGTGTTGCTAAGACATCTGCTGGATTTTTTAAAATTGGCTGGATTAAGGAGCCGAAATTATCTGCTTCTTCAAATTCTTTAAGCGTCGCTCTTAGGTCTTTGGTAAACAGATCTGCGCCGACAAACTCAAAATACTCATCAAGCTCAGCCTCGGAGAAAGAAACATTTTGAATATGACAAATATTAGGCTCAATTGGGTTTCGGAAAAAACGGCGACGGTTATTGCTTTCATCTAGAGGATTACCTTTAAGCGCTTTCATACTTAACGCGAAAGCCGCAAGCTCAGCAGCTCGCTCATCAATCTCAATACCATATAAGTTATGGGTTAAGATTTTCTCCGGAATTTCTGAAGAGTCATAACCCGCATCTAAATAAATTGCATAGAGCAAATCATAGGCGTAAGTCAGCATATGACCAGAGCCACATGCTGGGTCGCAGATCTTTAGCTCTTCCGGGCTAGAGATTTTTAAATAATCTTTCTCTTCTTCAACAGGCTTGATGTAGTAATCCATCTGCTCAATCACTTTAGAGCTAGGGTTATTTAACATCCATAAACGACCGAGAGAGTTTTCAACCAAATACCTTACTATCCAGTGTGGTGTAAACAACTGTGTTGCTGCTGGTATGTTCTTAGGTGTGATCTTTTTACTCTTCTTTAAATCTTCAAAAACTTGATCTTTCTTCTCAGAAATATAGAACTGGTATAACCAACCAATCGATTCAACCGATTCACAGTTTTCAGGTGTCATTGCCTCACGGGTATACGCCAAAATCGAGTTACCCGATAACAAGTCATCAGGTATCAACAATTCAGTATAATCTTCAATGCGTTCAAATAGGTAAGGCATCAGACGGTGATAATCATTACATACTGCAACGACCATTAATCGGTAGGCTTCTGACTGACCATCACGGCTCGGAGTAGCACCACTTAATAAGTCGTTAATATTGTCACGTATTTTATCATTAAAAATACTGTCATCTAAATGCCCCGCTTTTGCTTCAGCTAAGATTTCAGGCTGGAACTGCCCTGCTACAGGCGAAACCACCATAATACGGTTGTATTGATTCGCATCCATAAAGCGGAGAGCACAAAAACGGTTAAACCAAGTATAAGCTACTTGCTCAATAAGTTGTTCTTCACCTAGTTCTTGCTTTTTCTTCTCAAGCTCTTTGACCGTTTTCGGTGACTCACGACGTGCTAAGCTATCTTCAGCTAGAACAAGTTTTAGTTTGGTTTGTACTTGTTCAATCAGGCTTCTACGAGCAAATTGAGCAAATTTTTTTAGTCTGGATGTATCCATTACTGTTTTCTCTTATTTATTCTGAAACGACACGTCTAACTGGCCACTTAGGGAAATTTTCATTCCACGACTCAATGTTAAATACCTGTACATTATTAACTAATTTCTTTTGCCATCTAGGTACATCATGATTCATTGGAGGTAACTTCGATGTAATCTCATCAGACAAAACTCCAAGTAGCTCTTCTTCCAAAGTGACCAAGTTTATATAGTGTATCGGTTTATTAATTTTATCTTCTGCCCAGCGGTATATAAATGTATCTATAAATTTTGAAGCAAATACTGAACTCAACGTTCCATCTTCTACAGTTCTCTTAAACTTATTTACGTCTTTTGCTTTGGCTCTTGGATTGCATGGGTCTTTAACTTCCACAAATAAAATAGCTGCTGGTAGTTCAACAACAAAATCTACACGACTCATTGCGCTAACACCGTGATAGTTAGGTAAGGTCTTGTTTTTCACTTCATCAAATACGATCGCGTCTATCGCATCTTCAAAACTAAATTCCAGATCTCTTTCACTCAATATCACTGGCCCAAGCCTCCCATTTTTAATCTAACTTGAGCTTTTGTAAGATCACTATAAGCATCTGATATTGAGTTTTCTGAAAGGCTCTTATAATTGTCAGCTGTTTCGACTTTGACTTGACCGCCTTCACGATACAAAGCATGAAAACGAATTTGATCGCCTTTGTCCTTATCCGCCAATAGATCAAACCACTTTAAAAAAACATAATCGTGAGTCGCTAGGACTATCTGAAGACCTTGACGTGATAGTTCTAGCAATATTTCCACCAACATCTCCATCAGCTTAGGGTTCAAATTAGACTCTGGTTCATCCCAAAAAACTGTCCCACTGATACCTGGCTGAATTGCTCCAGTTTCTAAAAGCCTCCCCAGCATTCCTGCTTTACGGAAGCCCTCTGCCACCACATTCGCTGAATATTCATTGTTCTCCGATTGGAACGTAACTTTGCCACCACCGTAGAAAACAAACTTGCCGCCAATAACTTCATTTACCTTATCGATTGCCCATTTAGCCTTCTCTTGCAAAGCACTTTCTCTAATCTCAGGCAAATCAAGTGATAAACATATATCTTGGTAAGTCTGATCAAATGAAAGGTCAAAGCGCTCATAAAGACTGCTAAAACCTTTCATAAAGGACAAAACTTCTTTAGTCGGTATATAAATTGGAGCAGCTAAGGCTTCATCTAGCTGCCCCTTGCCTTTTACCGTAACTGTCTGAGAGTTATTAAAAAATCCTAATTCGATGTCCTTGCCATCTCCGAAAACAAGCTTTAACTTAGCATTGGATTCAGCGCCATTTCTGTGCAGTTTTCCAAGCTTGTCATCAAGTGGCATATACAGATCAATAAACCTTTCTGTCATTTTGGAACGAATAACATCATCATTGCTAGCACCAATTTGCTGCCGCGTGCTAGAAGCACCGTATGCGGCCTTTAGAAGCTGGGTTTTACCCGTACCATTCTCACCAATAATAATGTTTATTTTTGGGCTAAGATCGACATCTAGCTGCTCAAAAAGAGTGAAGTTTTCAAGTGAAATTTTATCTATCATAGCTGTATGTTCTTTCCATCATTAATGGCTTGTAATAGTGCTTTTTTGTACTCTTCAACGTACCCTTCGACATCACTCACGGTTGAAAGCCAAGGTTTAGCGTACTCAACTTTAATCTGTTTAGCAGAAACACTTTTTATTTGTGATTTACCGGTTGATTGAGCACCTGAAGAAGTTTTAGTTTTTCCATCTACCGAGTGATTTTTAGACTCAGCATCTGGCTTTTCTTCATGTTTCGGTTCTGGAGCCGGTTGCGACCAGCCCATCAGCTTTTGAACCAGCTGACTATATGTCTGCTCTTCAAAGCGCCTTGCTTCATCACGCAACATTGCGATTAATGATTGTTGCTCAAGCTTAGTGACAACGTGCTTAAATTCAGCCTTCAGTTCCTCTTGTCTTTGCAGCTCCAACGCTTTGAACTCGTCAAAACTAGTCAGCTTTGTTTCCAAAGAACAAATACTCTCAACAGAACTCTTTTGTTCCGCCTTTACCTGCACCTGAATTTTACTTAGCAGTGCTTCACTATCTGCTTTGAGTCGCTGGATCGAGTTGCCCTTGTAAATGTCTGCATTTACTAGTGCATCTTGAATACTTTGATATTCACTGCCCTCAACATAATCGATATTGGCTTTTTGGTCCGTTAGCACTTGTTTGGCAGCATCATAGATTGACTTTTGAGAACCTTTCATGAACTTAACGACTGGATCTATGGTTCTTTCTTTGTAATCAAACCAAGTGTCTTCTTGTTTAACCAGTTCGGTCATAAACCATGTATAAGGTTTGGTCTTGAAGTCATTGAGCTGCTCAACGATATCTGACAATACTCGTAAGAATGGATACTGCGATGCTTGTGATAGTAGCTTATCAAGTTCACTTGCCTGCTCTAGAAAAGCGTCTTGAAGCTCTTTCGCTATCGCTTTCGGTTCAGATGCATGTGCAACTTTCTCAAAGTAGTCGTTGTAGAAATCTTTTACGGCTCTTAGCTGAGACGGCGTAAACTCCACCTGAGGGTCTAGAATAAGGTTACCGTGAACACTAATGTTACGGAGTGCACGTGATAGCTCCGCGTCATCAAGCAAGTTCGTTGCTTCGCGAACCTCTACCTTACTGTTGGCACAAAGGTAAGCTAAATTGCACAGCACTGCTGCATAAGACCAGCCATAAGGCTTGCTTTCAAACTTCTCCAATAGAGACTTAACTGTCGTTCTTACACCACCACGGCTATTACTTTGAATATGGGAGAACATTTCCTGCTGAGGCTCTGGCAATTGGGTGTCATCTCCCAAAATCCCTTGGCCTGCTTTCTTAATAATATCGGGAATATCAGATTCACGATACGAAATATCACGCAACATTTTGAGGTTAGGATAGGTATATTTAATTAGCTCACCAAACGCTCGGATAATCTTGCCTTGACCATCTTCACCAGATAGCTCAACTTCTTTACCCGCGACAAAATAAGTCGCTGACCCCACAAGTTTTGAAGTTAACGCTTTAAGTTGATTGTAGCGCTCAACATTATGTAGCCCTTTCTCTGTGAGAATACGCTTGATGTTATCTTGCTGAGTAGCTTTAGTTTCATGCGCGACATATTTCTCAGTTTGCTTGTAGAGCACCAAGTCGCTGACCAGTCTTGCACTTTCAGGCAGCACTACTCTCAATTCATGATTGAATAGCGTATCAGACTTATGTTTCTCAAACGCTTCACGGTAATCATGGAAAGATGTGATCACGTTGATGGCTAATTCGCTTTCTCGACCTGACAATTTATCGTCTAGCTTTCGGCTAAAAGGATAGTCTTGGTTGTTCTCTTCCCAGCGAATTTTGCGATTTTTCAAAACACCATCGTAGATGAGCTTATCTAGTTGCGAAGCAATCACATCAGAATCAATTTCTGTGTCTTTAATCGCCTTCTCTATATCTTGCTCTTCATCCGTTAGGTACTCAAAAGATCCCCATTACGCTGAATGTAGGTTTCCTTTTCTAGAAGATTTAAGGCACCTTCCACTTCTAGCTTGAGTGCAGGGATGTTTCGCGAGAAGCTATCATG
>Ga0075011_10001628_pt1 | contig 12146 bp, 6 predicted proteins | sample TARM_MetaG_T_14_FD_72354 | JGI IMG/M metagenome (GOLD analysis project Ga0075011, IMG submission 72354) | Freshwater microbial communities from Pennsylvania, USA, analyzing microbe dynamics in response to fracking - TARM_MetaG_T_14 | ecosystem: Environmental > Aquatic > Freshwater > River...
TATAGCACTCTCATTGCACTCTAAATACGGCCCCTCAAGAAGGTCGATGCAATAAGGCACAGCGGGGAAAACCGCGTCGAGGCACTCGCGGATGGACTTGGGTTTGCCAGGGAGGTTGATGATGAGCGCATTGCCCCGAATGCCAGCAGTCTGGCGGGAGAGAATGGCTGTAGGCACGTACTGAAGGCTAGTTTGGCGCATGAGCTCGCCAAAGCCTGGCATCATCTTTTGGCACACAGCTTCGGTGGCTTCAGGCGTCACATCGCGCTTGGCTGGGCCTGTGCCGCCTGTAGTGACCACTAAACAACACCCTTTGACATCCACCATCTCAATGAGCTTGGCCTCAATGCCCGCTTGGTCATCGGGGATGACATCATACTCATGCTCCCATTCACTCACAAGGTATTCACCCAATGTCTCCATAATGGCCTTGCCAGAAATATCCTCATACACCCCCGCACTCGCGCGATCCGAGAGGGTCAAAATACCGATTTTTGCTTTCATGGGTTTCCTTTTGGTTTAAGTTTTTTGGTCATAAAACCTATGGTTGATTTTTATGTTGTTGTATGCTTTTTCAACCCTAGCCCACAAGACACAACGCACCACCTTTGCTACTGTTGACTGCTGAATTGTAACCATTTTTTCTTCTTTTTACGAGACCCCTGTAAAGAAAAATCCACACATTACCTTACTCCAATCTAATCTTTGCCGCTATTTTTAGAGACATACAACCCTTGATCTGCTTCTTTCTGCATCATCACTAGAAGCAAATACCGTCAAACCCAAACTCATAGCAACGTCTAACCGTATCTACCTAATTCGCACAATATCATTTTTCATTTTTTTTCTTCATTGTTCCCCATAGACCTACACCCCCTCCAAAGAGGTATTAGGGGGAGTAATAATAAGTTCTTTCCCTTTGTATCCAGCCACCACATCCCTTTCCCTCTTCCGGCTAAGCAAGATGTCAGCCCAAGAGCACAATATTCCATCTCTCACCTGATGCCCGTAGGTGTCGTTTACCTTTTTAAAATCATCAATATCTATTAATACAATTACAATATCATTTTTTTCCCTTAACCAAAACCCACCGCTCTTTTACGATGGTTTTAAAATATCTTCTATTGTAAAGCTTTGTTAAATGGTCTTTTCAGGCAAGATCTTTTAACTCTTTGTTTATTTGCATATTGGCTCTAATCTTATCGTTCAGCTCCCTTAACAACAGCGCTTTTTCATCCAAAGCATTTTTCCTTCAACTTTTTTGGTCAACCTTTCTTGTTCTGTTTGCTTATTTTTAACAGTTCTGCATAAAATGATAGCCACAATTAAAGCAATAAAGCTAACGATTTGCCAAAATTGCGTCCAACCAAACATTATCACCAAGTCCACAGTGCCATCTATGATTTCTAAGGGTGAGTATTTTTTTGACTGCACAAATTCAAAAATCTTTTTCGCTCAAGCCAAAAGCATGAAGCATACTAAAAGTCTGATTTGACTTCATCTGCAAACACTTTCCGCCCACCCAAACCACTACGAGCCTTTCAAGCATATGCTAAAATCTTTTACTTGGCACTTCTTAATCGACCTTGGTAAAACCAAGAAACTTTCTAAATTTTACCTCCACACCCCGTGTAATAACGCTCATCTTATTCAAAATATCACTCATGCTCTTTCCGTGGATCTTTGTTCTTTTCACCCTAACAACTCCACACCATTCCCTAAAACTTCTTTTTCTAAGCGTTGCAGCCCCTTGCCGATATGAATACAACACCTTCAAGAATTCTTTCATGTGTGCGTAAGGAAGTGGACTTTTAAATAGAAAATACAGGGCATGAAGGCAATGTAAAATTTTACGATAGCTTAAAGACACACCTTAGATTCACGGGCTGTGGGAATATTATAGAATAGGCATGGGTTTTGGCTTTATGCTAAAATTGCACTAATCGACCATGAAAAAGAAAATTCCATGAATAATATTTTATCCATTTTAGAAAACCGTACGGTTTTATACGCAGAAGACGAACCCGGCATTCGCAACAATGTAGTTCAAATCTTAGAACTCTTTTTTAACAAAGTTCTTGTAGCAAAGGACGGCAAAGAAGCTTGGTTTCTCTACGAAGAAGAGAGGCCTGATGTTCTGATTGTTGATATTTGCATGCCGCTTATGGACGGTCTTGAAGTGGTCACAGCCGTGCGAAAATCCAATCAGCTTATTCCCATCGTCGTACTAAGTGCGCACCGAGATGAGGCGAATTTATGGCGTGCAGTGGAACAGAAGATTTCTAAATACCTCACCAAGCCTTTTCGCAAAGAGGCGCTTCTTGAGGCCTTGCGCGTATGCGCCCTTGAGCTTTTGGGAGGAGTTTTACATGTGGAACTTTCTTTGGATGTTAGTTATGCGCCTTGTGAAAAATGCCTTACATGTAAAGAAGAAAAAATTCCTCTTAGCAATCAAGAAAGCAGATTGCTTGAGTATTTTATCGCAAGGCGAGGGCAAACCCTCTCGTTTGAAGAAATCCAAGACCACCTATGGAGATACGAAGCGCCTAGCAAGGAAGCCATAAAAGCGCTTATTAAATCCTTGCGAAAAAAAGTAGGAAAAGAGCACATTAAAAATCACTATGGCATAGGGTATGCTCTTGATTAAGAAACTGCGCTCTTTGCATGACAGACTCTCTACAAAAGTTAAAACTATTGTTTTGGTGCTAGGGCTTTTTGCACTGCTCTCTTTCGTTTTTGTCTATTTGCGCTACGTGGATACCCGAACGTTTACAGAAGAGTCCCAAACATTTTATGCCGAACGCATCCAGTCTGTTTATGCAGAAACCCTCAAGCGCACAGAAAATTTCTACCGCAACAGAGGGTATGCTAATCTAAATTCTTTTGGCATCAGCACTGCTTTGGAAGAGACAAACGCTACGCTTTTGCAAGAACTTTCTGAGTACCGATGGGAGGTGTTAAAAGCAGAGAATCCCTTCCTCTCTTCCATGGCATTTTATGATGCAAATGGCATGCTTTTAGCCAGCTTGGGCAGAAAAGTCCCCTTGAGCGTTTCTTACCAAAGCACCTTGACGGGATTTTGCCTAGATGAGACATTGTGGTATCGTGTACTTGTGCCGTGGAAAACCTATGGCTTTATTATGTTTGAACTTGATCCACGCTATTTTTTAGCTGAAATCGTAGAGCTTACAGGGCTTGAGGGTTTTATTCTCATGCAAAACAACACCCTTGTGACCCTCTATCAAAGCTCCATTGAAAGACTGTTTCAATATTCTTTAGACAGCCATCACCAAGTACGCAATACCTTTAGCACTGCCAGTTCTCTTTTTTCAACCCATCGCATTGTTCAAAACGATGTGTCTGGGGAAAACTTTTTTGAAGTGCTATTTTTTCAAGATATCACGCCCGCCAAACAACGCCTAAGTCATGCTATTTTTGAGAGTGTCGTTATTATTATGCTCTTGGGTGTGGTTGCTTTTGTTGTTTTACACTGGGGTTTTGATGTGCTAATTCGTCGCATTGAAGAGCTTAATGCCACCCTTGAAAAGCGTGTAGAGGAGGAGATCAAAAAACGCAGGGCCAACGAGGCGATTGCTAAAGAAAAAGAACAGCTCCTAGTACATCAAAGCAAACTAGCAAGCATGGGGGAAATGATTGGCAACATTGCCCACCAGTGGCGCCAACCCCTAACGCAACTCAACACCATCCTAATAGCCATCGAACTTTTTTATGAACGAGGCAAACTTACTCCCTCAATGCTACAAAAAAAGATTCAAGAAGCCCAAGGACAGATTGATTTTATGTCCAATACCGTAGATGACTTTCGCCACTTCTTCGCCCCTCAAAAACAAAAGGAGCGTTTTAATCTTTCTGATACAATTACCAACGCTCTTGCATTAGTTCAATCCTCCCTTGCCAACAACACCATTACCTGCACCTACACTAAAGAAAAAGATCTTTTTATAAAAGGGTATAGTAACGAAGTTGCGCAAGTGCTCCTTAATCTTATCTCAAACGCCAAAGACATTTTGCTTGAGCGCAACATTCAAAACCCCCACATCCATATTGCTCTCATGGAAAAAGAAGGGGTTGTGGCCATAGAGGTTAGTGATAATGGCGGAGGTGTTCATGTCTCACCCATTGAAAAGATTTTTGAGCCCTATGTAAGCACTAAGCACGCCAGCATGGGAACTGGCATAGGACTCTATATGAGTAAAATTATCATCGAAAAAAACTCCCATGGACAGTTACATGTAAAGAATACGCCCATTGGCGCATGCTTTACCATTCTCCTCCCCTCTCCCTAGTTTCACCCTTTTGGTTGTTAGACTGCGATAAACCTTTACCAAGGAGTATCGATGCCAAACGACCCCTCAAGACGACGTTTTTTAAAGCAAGGTGGGATTGCGGCACTAGCAGGAGCCACAAGCGCACAAGCGTTTTCACTCAAAAATCCTGGACGTGATGCCCAAGACCCAAGATATATTGGCGACACAAAAGCCCATTATGCTATGGTCATTGACCTTCGCCAATGCGTAGGCTGTCAAGCCTGTACCGCCGCTTGTAAGGTGGAAAACGCTGTTCCCAAAGAACAGTACCGAACCTTTGTTAGTGAATTTGAAATAGGATTCTTTCCCCATGTGCGCAAAGGATACGTGCCTCAACTATGTAACCACTGTGACAATCCTTCTTGCGTAAGTGTATGTCCTACGGGTGCAACATTTAAACGTAAAGATGGGATTGTAGTGGTAGATAGTGAGATTTGCTGGGGATGCGGGTACTGTTTAAGTGCCTGTCCTTATGATAAACGCTATTTTAATTCAGAGACCAAAGTAGCAGATAAATGCACTTTTTGCGCCCACCGCCTTCAAGATGGGCTGTTGCCTTCTTGTGTGGAAACGTGTGTAGGTGGAGCACGCATTTTTGGTGATCGAAATGACCCAAATTCTGAAGTTTCAAAAATGCTTGCTACATTTCCAACTTCTGTTTTAAAGCCCTACCAAGGAAATGCTCCTCAAGTGTTCTACATTTCTCTAGATAGCCGTCTAGAGGCTGTGCATAAAGCCACGCCTATGCTAGATGATGTAGTGCAAAAAGAGCTTGGCCTGCTAGACAAAGAGTGGCCAAAATTACCAAAGGGGGTTTCATAATGGAGTGGATGAGTACTATTGCGGCAATTTCGCCCATGCGCGCGTGGGGCATTGATGTGCCAAATTATTTTTGGTTTACTGGAAGCTCTGCTGCAGCGTTTATTATTTCTAGTTTTGCCCATGTTTTTGGATTTAAACAGTTTAAGCCCATTGCTGGTTTTTCATTGCTGCTAGCCTTTGTGCTTCTAGTTGCTGCACCATTTAATTTGATTGATGACTTAAAGCAACCAGGGCGATTGGTGAACTTCTTTCTTTATGGCTGGGAAAATTTTGGTACCTCGCCAATGAAATGGGGAGTTTTATTATTAATGGCTTACCCCACACTGATTCTAGCAGAAGCATTAATTTTATACCGCCCCTATTTTATTAAGCGCATGGAAGAAGGTCGGGGTTTTTCTCGCACTTTTTACCGATGGCTTACCCTGGGTCGCACTTCCCTTGATGCACAAAGCCTAGAAAAAGACCATCGACTAGGGTTCACGCTGGGTGCTGTTGGTATTCCTCTTGCCCTGTGTGTGCACGGATATACAGGCTATATTCTAGGGGCAGTGCATGCTAATACCTTATGGCATACGCCACTCATGCCAGTTCTTTTTCTAGCCTCTGCGATGGTCTCTGGAACAGGTCTGCTTTTAGTGCTTTTGCCTATTTTTCAGCGGTTCTTTTCCCTTTCTCAAACCATTGATCGCTCCATGATGGCAACTTTAGCCAAGTTGCTTGCCTGGTTTATTGTGATAGATCTTGTGGTTCGGGCGCTGTGGTTAAGCTTTGCTATGCCCTTTGGAATGCAATCACGAGAATTGCTCTACCAGTTTTTTACTCTTCATTTTAACATGGTTGTCTATGTGGAGTATGGCCTATGTCTTATTTTGCCCATGATTGTAGGTTTTAGCAAATTGCGCCACAATCTTGCCATTGTGATTACAACGGGGGTTATATCTGCGGTTGGCGTATGGTTATTTCGCTGGAATACAGTCATTGGCGGACAAGAGATTCCTCGCAGCATGCCAGGCTTTACCCAGTACATTCCTGAAATCTTTGGACAAAATAGCATCATTTCCGTAGCATCCAATTGGGGTGTTTTTATAGCCCTTTTGGCCATAGTGGCAGTTATCTTCCCTTGGGACGAGGAGATGGAAACACATTATCAAGGAGTAAACAATGGAAGCAAATAGACGAAGGTTTTTAATCGGAACTTCTTTAGTGGCCGCTTCTGCTTCTATGGCTGGCTACAAAGAGATGATAGGCACTGCGGTAACGATGGGGCGTAAAGGAAGAGCTGCAAAAGACGCTATCTATGCGGATGCGCAAGAAACTGAGGGGGTTATTGCCACCTCCTTTGATAAAAACAGCGCCTTCTCTCTTCGCAATGCGGTGTGTAATGGCTGCACTAGCCACTGCGGCATGCGTGTAAAGATTGACAACAACACCGGAAAAGTAGTCAAAGCATCTGGAAATCCTTACAATCCTCTCTCTACCGATCCCTGGCTACCCTACAACACACCACTTAAGGAAAGTTTTGTACTTCTTGGAAAAGAGACGGGGCATACCTACCGCTCAACTGCTTGCGCTAGAGGCAATGTGGTATTTGATCGGCATTATGATAAAGGCAGGGTACTAACTCCCTTAAAGCGTGTGGGCAAAAGAGGTGAAAATCGGTGGCAGAGCATTACACCCGAGCAACTCCTTAGAGAGATTGTTGAGGGCGGAGACCTTTTTGGCGAAGGCTATGTAAAAGGGCTTGCTGCCATTAGAGATCTTGAAACACCCATGGACCCCAGTGACCCCAAGTGTGGCCCTAAAGCTAACGGACTTTGTGTTTTAGGTACAGGCAATGAGGGACGACAAGCTTATATGGTAAACCGTTTTATTGGTGCTTTTGGAACACGCAACTACATGGGGCACACCGCCATTTGTGGCCTCTCGATGCGCTCAGGTGAAGCAGCATATCTCGGAGATTTTCAAGGATACCCTCACTTAAAACCCGATTTTGAGCACTGTGAATATCTTTTAACCATTGGGACAGCACCCGCACAAGCGGGAAACCCTTTTAAGCGCCAAGCAAAGCTTTTAGCAAAAGCCCGCACATTTGGCAAGCTCAAGTGCGTTACCGTTGCTCCTATGCTTACCAATGCAGATGCTCTAGCTGCAGGGGATCGGAGTGAATGGATTCCCATCCAGCCTAGCGGGGATTTGGCCTTTGTGATGGGCTTATTGCAGGTTATTATTGAGGAGGAGCTCTATAATGCATCTTACCTACAACTCCCTTCCGAAACAGCCCAAAAAGCTTTTAATGATGCCTCGTGGACTAACGCAACCCACCTTGTGATTCAAGGAGGTGAAAAAACAGGGCGTATTCTTACACAAGGAGAAACACCTCTTGTATTAGAAGAAGAAACAGGACTCCTTAAACCCGCATCAGAAGTTCTTCAAGGACGTTTGTTTGTGGATACACAAGTAGAGTTTCAAGGAGAAACCATCAGCGTTAAAAGCGCTATGAGTCTTTTAAGAGAAGCTGCTCTTGCGCACACCCTTGAAGAGTATGCACAAGAAAGCGGCGTGGCTGTTGAGCGCATTGTGCGCACAGCCAGAGAGTTTTCTTCCCATGGGCGCAAAGCGGCTGTTGACTGTCACGGGGGGACCATGCACACAACGGGTTTTTATACCACCTATGCCATTATGATGCTTGGGGCAATGGTGGGCAACCTGAATTACCAAGGAGGCATGAGTGCTGGAGGTGGAAAATACAAAGACTTCAATGGGGCAAAATACAACCTTCTAGGCTTCCCAGGAAAAGTTGCAAGTCAGGGATATCGCGTAGATAGAGCGCGCTTTGCTTATGAAAAAACCACAGAGTATGCCCAAAAAGTAGCCCGAGGAGAAAACCCTTATCCAGCAAAAGATTCATGGTATCCCCTTACTAATGCCCTAGAGTCGGAGGTGATTTTTAATAGCGCTAAAGGCTACCCCTACAAACTTGATGCGCTTATTAGCTGGAATGCGAACTTTATCTATGGACAAAGTGGCACTAATGCCCTAGAAGAGCTTTTAAAAGATCCCAAAAAAGCAGTTCCTCTTATCATTGCCATAGACCCCTTCATTAATGAAACATCACGCTTTGCAGACTATATCGTTCCTGACTCGGTGATGTATGAGACATGGGGCGTAGTTAGCCCGTGGGCTGGGTATCAGACTAAAGCAAACTCTGTGCGTTTTCCGACCATTGCTGCGCCTCAAGCCGCTTTTGCTAACGGGGAACCTGTTTCTATGGATAGTTTTGTCATTGAGCTTGGAAAAGCACTTGGGTTGCCCGGATTTGGCAAAGGAGCCATTGTGGGTAAAGAAGGAGAAAAATATGACTTCAACAAACCTTCGGACTTTTACTTGCGCGCCTTTGAAAACATTGCTTTAGATGGAGTTGCTGTCCCCGATTGCAGCGATGAAGAGATTGAGCTTGCAGGATTGGAGCCTTATGTCAAACTCCTGCAAAACACTTGCGGTCAAAACTGGCGCAAAACGGCCTATGTGATGGCAAGGGGCGGGAGATTTGAAGAGAAAGAGAAGGGCTATGTGCATGGAAAACTAGCCCACCCTTACAAAAAGCCTATACAAGTCTACAACGAGCCCTTAGGTACTGCGCGTCATGCTCTTACTGGGGAGCACTTTAGTGGCGTACCGACCTTTATGCCAGCACGATTAGCACGAGGCGAAAAACTCTCCACTCTTTACCCTAAAGAGAAATTTCCCCTAAGTGCTTTTAGCTATAAGTCAAACGTACTCTCTCAAGCTACTGCTTCAAGCCAGATGATTAAAGAAATACGGCCCACAACCTACATTGATCTTAATCCTCAAACAGCAACCCAGCATGATGTTTTACACGGTCAAAAAGTGCGGCTTGTTTCGCCCGGAGGAAGTATCGAGGGGCGCGTGCGTTTACGTCATGGAGTTTTGCCAGGGGCTGTTGCTATCGAACACGGTGCTGGACGTGATGGCGAGGGCGCACTTGATGTGTGGATTGATGGACAAAAGATAGAAGGCTGTGCTTTGCGAAAAAGCGGAGTAAACATTAATAAATTGGGAATTATGGATAGTTCTAGAGAATTAGCCACACTCTCTGATTTTGTGATTGGGTCTAATGCCAGGCAAGCGCTACCTGTGCGCATAGAGACTATCTAGTTTTATCTCTTGTGGGCATCTTGCTCTTAAGGTGCCTGCAAGAGACTGTAATAAACTTTTACTGCCAAGAGCTTTGAAGGATGGTTTATCCACCTCCCCCCTTTTTTTTAGGCAACAGTGACCTGTTCTTGCAACACCCATTATAACAATATCCGCCCATCTTCTGCTACAACCCCTTTACATGTAAACCCCTAAAAACACTCCCGCATGATGGTTCCTATCTCCTCTTTCGTGACGCTCTCTTTTTCCAAAAGACGATTTGTGATGGCTTCTAGAGGGGTGCGCATGCCCTCTAGAAAGCTTTCTACTTCTTTGGTGGCTTCTTCAAGGAGCGTGGCGAGGTCGGCGGCTTGGGGGAGGAGGGAGACACCCATGCCGTAGGTGTTGACCATGGCTTCAGCCAGTTCACGGGCACGGGCGAGGTCTTCTTTGGAGTTGGAGTAGTGTTCATTGTAGAGCATCTTAGAAGCCGCCATGCCTGCAAGATAGACCTTTACCTTGCCCATCATTTGGGTTTTTGACTCTATCTCACGGTCGATTTCTTTGAGGCGGTCGTTGATGAGCGTGACTTTGTCAAACTCCACTTCAAACCAGTGGGCGCACAAGGCTTTTGCCGCTTGGTAGGAAGCTTGGATGCGTTTTTCTTTTTCCGAAAAGCTCATCATTTTGTGTTTTCCTAACAGCACCTTGTCCCGCACTGCTTGAAAATCCTCCAGCAAAATACTCGCCCCGCCACGGCGCAAAGCATTGATGGCTGCCTCATTGACAAACGTCGCCAATGCCGCACCGCTAAAGCCCACACTCATGCGCGCCACCTCTTCCACATCTGCCTCAGAAGGTTTGCCTTTAAGGTAGATTTTCAAGATTTTTTGGCGGTCTTCAAGGTCTGGCATAGGCAGAAAAATACGCCTGTCAAAACGCCCTGAGCGCAACAGCGCCTCGTCTATCATCTCAATGCGATTGGTCGCAGCGATGACGATGACTCCCGAACTGTCCTCAAACCCATCAATCTCCGTTAGCAACTGATTTAGCGTGGATTCACGCTCATCGTTTCGCATTCCACCACGGGCTTTTCCCACCGCGTCTATCTCATCAATAAAGACGATGGAGGGCGCATACGACTTAGCTTTTGCAAACAGTTCGCGCACCCGCTTTGCCCCCATGCCCACGTAGATTTGCACAAAACTTGCCCCACTTTGGTAAAAAAACGGCACATTGGCCTCGCCCGCCACAGCTTTGGCGATCATGGTTTTTCCCACCCCTGGAGGCCCCACGAGTAGCACGCCTTTGGGAAGCGTAATCCCAAAAGAGCGGTATTTGCTAGGGTACTTCAAAAAATCAACGATTTCTGAAAGCTCCTCCTTAACCCCATCAATACCCGCTACATCCTTAAAACTCACCTTTGAAACCACGGGAGCAATGCGTGCTGGCATCAGGGTTTCAAGCTCGAAAGCGTGGTTGCGTTGTTGCTGGGTTTGCTCTTGCTCTTGCTTTTCCCTATGGCGCTTACCAAAAAAAAGCAACGCTACCACGCCGCCAAAAAGTAAGCCAAAAAGGATAAGGTCATGCAAAAAAGGGTTCTCTTTTTTTACTTCAATAGGCACACGCTGCAACAAGGCATCAAGTGCCACGCCGTCTTTAACGATGGAATAATACCCCGTTGCGGTATATAAAATAACCTCATTTTTTTCGATTTTTGCTTTTTTAATCGCATTGGCTTCAAGAAGTGTTTGGTACATTCTAAGGTCTATGGCTTGGGGCTGCTGGCGCATGTAGCCAAAAGCCAAAAGTCCCAAAACAATCGACAAAGCCATCATGGCAATGGCAAGTTTTTGAGACTTAAAAAATTGCTTCATTGTGCGTCTCCTTCGCTTCGTGTCTTGTTAGACTCACCCACTCTTTGGTCAAATCTTTTGCGGTGTGAATCTTCACGCGGTTGTAAAACTGGTCATACCCCGCACACACGCTTCCCTCTTTTTCCTCCACCAACACTTCCAAGGTCTCTTTTTCATGAGCCTTGCGAAAGGCAAAGTTTTTTTCCGCCACAAGAGCAGTCACTTGTTTTAAGCGCTCCTTGGCCAGTGCGCCAGAGATTTGAGGTGTCATGGAGGCCGAGGGCGTACCGTCGCGCTTGCTGTAAGTAAAGCAGTGTACATGCGTCAACGGCAACTCCTCCAAGCGGCGGTATGCCTCTTCCCACACCTGCGGCGTTTCCCCTGGATGCCCCGTGATAAAATCCGTCCCTAGGGCAAATCCATACTCACGAAGCTCCCAAAAAAGCTCCATGTCCTTGTCGATGCTATTGCGCCGCCGCATGAGACGCAGCATCTGGGGCGAAGTGTGCTGAAGCGCTACATGTAAATGCCGCTCCAACCACGGCTCACTCAAAATCTCCCGAAAACTCGCATCAATCTGTACAGGCTCAATGCTCCCAAGGCGGACACGGCGGATGCCCGAAACCGCGCCGATTTTCCCCACCAAACGCCCCAGCGAACTCCCCTTGTCCTTACCGTAACTGCCGATGTTCGTACCCGTAAGCACCACTTCGCCGTAACCGTTTTTTGCCAAAGTTTTGACTTGCGAGAGGATGACTTCTTCTTCTTGAGAGCGCGCATTTCCCCGCACCAAAGGGATGATGCAATAGCTACAGCGAAAATCGCACCCCTCTTGAATCTTCACAAAAGCCTTGGTTTTCCCCTCATACTCACTGACAATCTTTTGGTCAATGCTCGTTAAATCTCCCGCTTCAAAAAAAGGCGCAGGGCGAGAAAGCAAGCTTTGGATGTTTTCGCGCTCTGAATGCCCAAGCACCCCAAATAC
>Ga0075011_10001629_pt1 | contig 12145 bp, 14 predicted proteins | sample TARM_MetaG_T_14_FD_72354 | JGI IMG/M metagenome (GOLD analysis project Ga0075011, IMG submission 72354) | Freshwater microbial communities from Pennsylvania, USA, analyzing microbe dynamics in response to fracking - TARM_MetaG_T_14 | ecosystem: Environmental > Aquatic > Freshwater > River...
CGTGTGGATGGTCAACGTGGTGTTCTCCCTCGGCTATCGGCTGCTCAATTTCCAGTCGTCGCGGGTCAGCTACTTTGTGAACGCATCGCTGTTTATTTATCTGGTGCACCATCCTCTCACCTTGCTGTTTGGCGCGTGGATAACCCCACAAATCCACTCCAATCTGCTCGGTTTTATGACCGGTCTGGTGTTCGTCAACGGTTGTGCACTGCTGCTGTATGAAGCGCATTTGCGTATCCCGGTGCTGAAATTCCTCTTTTCCGGTAAGCCGCAGAGCAAAGAAGACAGCGCCAGGGCAACGGCGCGATAACCTCACGGCAGAGTATGTCCCTTGCGCCGACGCGGTTGTGGAGAGCGTCCGACTCTCTCTCCGACGCCGCGCAAGGGTAACCCTCCCCACGTTATCTTTGATAATTATCGCAACTTTGACATCCACCGTTTGAAAGCCGCCGGGCTTTTACTGACATTAAGGCAATTCTCAACATCCGGCAGACATCACCATGCATATCGAACGGGCCATCGAAGCGATCCCCGGCTGGACCACCTTTCCACATCCGTTGCAGCAGGCGCTCTGTCGACTCGCTCGCATACGGGAAGAGAAAGCGGGCAGCATTGTGTTCCATCAGGGTTCGGATGCCGACGTTATCGCCTGGACGTTACGCGGTCATCTGTTCACCAGCGTACAGCACGCTAACGGCTGCCAGACCCTGCTCACCCACATCCCGGTAGGACGGATGATCCTGTTCAATTTTGTCTGGAAGCGAGCAACCCTCGACCGGGATTTTACCGCCATGACCGACGTTAAACTGCTGATCCTGCCCAGGGCCAGCGCCAGTCAGCTTCTCGCGCAGTATGATGAATTTAAAATGCAGGTGATTGACTCCCTGACCGACCGGCTAAACGATCTGGATCGCGTGCTTTACACCCACAAAGTCACCTCGCGGGAAGCCTGTATCGCCGCTTTCTTAGTCGATTGTGAGGAAGGTCAAAGCGGCGAGAATCGTGAGCGACATATTCCGTTCACCCTGCAGTTTATGGCCGACTGCCTGCGCCTTTCACGTCCTTATGTCGCTAAAACCCTTAAACATTTTTCCGATCTTGAGCTTGTCGCGCTCAATTATGGTCATGTAGAAGTGCTCAATATTGACGGCCTGCGTGAGGTCGCCACGCGATAATTTGCCGGTTTCGTGAACTGACACCCGGCGCAAATGTTAATCCTTTCCATTTTGCCATCCGTTTCCCTGCCAGGATAATCCCACTTTCCATGCTCACAGGGATTATTACCATGTACTGTGAAGAATTCCGCAGCGATGAAACGCCTTACCCAATCCTCCAGGAACCGCGTTTATCCGATCCCCACATCATGACCCGGATGATGTTTTTTGTGAATCTGGTGACCACCGGCTCCATCTCTTCAGCAGCGGAACGGATGGGCGTGTCGGTCTCTTCAGGCTCGCGCTGGCTGTCCGATCTCGAAAAGGAGATTGGCTGCCCTCTCTATCGGCGGAATAACAAAGCCATGCCGTTAACCGATGCCGGCGACTATCTGTACCGCAACTTTTGTCTGATAGGCGATAAAGTCAGCCAGCTCAAGAATGAACTGACCCACTTTTCCACCCAGCGACGCGGCACCATCCGCATCTGCTGCACCCCGGTCTATGCCGAAACGTACCTGATGCCGGTGGTTGCCAACTACATGGCGGTCAATCACCAGGTCAACATCGCGGTCCAGGTTTCCGCCTTTGGCATTCAGAACTGGAAAGACTATGACATCATTATTGGCGCGCTTAACTCGCTGAGCGACCGGCTGGACCACGAACTGCCGCTGGTGAAACGGACGCTCACCGCTGAGCCTTTTGTCACCGTCGCCACGCCGGACTATCTGTTAATGAACGGTACGCCGCAGCACCCGTCGGAACTGGAGTGTCACCGCTGCCTGTATGCCAGTTCATTAACCGGCAGTAATGACTGGGCATATGAAATCAATAATGAACGCCACTTCTTTAAAATTCCGAAGTCTCTTGAGGTGTGTGACAGTACGTTATTACACAAAGCGGTTCTTTGCAGCGCGGGCATTGCTTATTTGCCGGAATATGTCGTCCGCCGGGATATTCAAAGTGGAAAGCTGTCGACACTGTTCCCTGAAATTGAAACAGCCAAATGGTTGCTTAACCTTTACTATCCGGCCCGCAGCCAAATTACCGAATGCGTTTCTTCCTTTAAATATTACCTTACCGAACAACACCACCGGGCATTTAACAGCCACAGCCTCCACTCGCACCAGGAGTAAATAACGCTTTACCGACGTACGCACTGCCATTCCCAAAAATGCAAAAGGCACTATTAATTTTAATCTTCAATTATCGCACTGGCATAGTTAGCATGAATCAACTGGTTATTTCTGAATTTTCCGCTGTTGATGTTCAAACAAAACATCCGCTCTGTCTTCCAGTTTATTCCGGCTGACAGAAGGAGATTAAATTTATTAACTGGATGGCCATTATGCAAGATACCAATAATATTGCCAGTCGACCTGTTGTTGATTCCAGCACCCGCAGCAATTTCGGCTCGTGGGGCTGGAGCATGGTTGGCTTTAGTATGCTGATGTATTACAACTTTGCCGCCTGGACCGCCGACGGTCTGAACGTGATTGTGCAAAGTTTCGTTGATCTGCGCGGCTGGGATTTCGCTACCCTGCTTTCGTTCTCCACTCCCGCAGGCTGGATAGGCGTGATCGGCGCGCTGGTGATTGCCGAAATGATTAAACGCCGTGGCGCAAAGCTGGTGGCGATTTTTGGTCTGATCGCCCTCGGGTTAACGATGATCTGGTTTGGCCGCGCCTCCTCATATATGGAATATGCGATTGGGCTGGCGTTGATGAATTTACTGGTAACCGGCTGCTGCTTCAACGTGCCGGCCACCCTGCTCAATAGCTGGTTCCCGCGCAAGAAAGGGCTCGCGCTGGGCTGGGCAACCATGGGCATGTCGTTCTGCACCGCCACCCTGATACCGCTGATGTTTTTCCTGTTCGACAAGGTCGGCATTACCGGGGCTTATACCGTGGTCGGCGGCGCGCTGATGACGCTGGGCATTATCTCGATATTCTGGATCCGCAATACGCCGGAAGAGCTGGGCCTCTACCCGGATAACGAGCCCATCTCCCGTGAACAACAGGCCGCAAACCTCGCCGCGCAGACCGATTACCAGAGCCCGTTTACCTATCGCGTCCTGCTTAAAGATCGTGAAATGTGGCTGATTTCAGTCGGCTTTGGCTTGCTATGGCTGGTGGATATCGGCGTCGTCAGCCAGCTTATCCCACGCCTGATTTCGGTGGGGTATGACAAGGAAACCGCGGTGTGGATGTTTACCTCTGCTGCGCTGATCTGCGCCGTGTTCAGCTATTTCTGGGGCTGGATTGACGTAAAAATCGGCACGCGCAAAGCCAGCATCGCCTACGCCTTCTTTTTTGCCATTACCCATGCCTGCTTATTAGTCCGCGGAAATGACATTTTCACCTATTTCACGCTACTGATGGTCGGTGCCAGTATTGCGGGCATTAAAGAGTTGTGCACCTCAATGGTGGGTACGGTATATGGCCGTTATGATTTCGCCGCGGCTAACAGGCTGGTCTCCACCATTGCCTGTTTATTCCGGGTCAGCTGCTTCGCCGTTATTGCCATCAGCCTGAAATATACCGGAAGTTATGACAGCGCCTATATCTCATTTATCGCACTGGATATTATCGCGGTCATTTTAATATTTAAAATAAACGATCAGTGCAAAGGCAAAACGGATGTCTCGATTGCCTGAACATAAATAAAGCAGCAGAAAGAACAAACCAGTATATAGGGTAATAAAATCTCTCTGACTTAACGCAGGATATATCGCTATGTTGGAAAAAGAAAGAATATCGCCGACCCAGGCTGCCGCCATGATTGAGGATGGCATGACCATTATGATTGGTGGATTTATGGCCGTCGGCACCCCGGAGAAAATAATCGATGCGCTGGTGGCGAAAGGCATCCGTAATTTAACCGTTATTGCCAACGACACCGGTTTTATCGATCGCGGCATTGGCAAGCTGGTGGTGAATAAACAGGTGAAACGCATTATCGCCTCCCACATTGGCTTAAACCCGGAGACCGGCAGGCAAATGTCCAGCGGCGAGCTGGAGGCCGAACTGGTGCCACAGGGCACGCTGGTGGAACGTATTCGCGCAGGCGGCGCAGGCCTCGGCGGCGTGCTGACCCGCACCGGCCTTGGCACCGTGGTTGAAGACGGCAAGCAGCAGGTGATTATCGACAACCAGCCCTGGCTGCTGGAACGCCCGTTGCAGGCGGATGTGGCGCTCATTCGCTGCTCGGAGGCGGACACCGCAGGCAACGCCCTGTTCAACAAGACCACCCGCAACTTTAACCCAGTGATGGCGACCGCCGCCCGGATAGTTATCGCCGAATGCGAAGCCATCGTGCCGATGGATTGCAGCGTCGCCGATCGCTACACCACGCCCGGCATCTTTATTGACTACCTGGTAAAGGGGGAATAGCGCGATGGAAAAAGTGGATATCCGTGAACGCATCGCCCGCCGCGTCGCCCGTGAGCTGCGCAAAGGGGATCTGGTGAATCTGGGTATCGGCCTGCCGACCCTGGTCGCCAACTATGTGCCCGACGGTCTGGGGGTGATATTTCAGTCGGAAAACGGCCTGGTGGGGCTCGGCCCGATGCCGGACACCGGCAACATTGACGCCGACCTGACCAACGCCGGAGGCCAGCCGGTCACCGCCGTTCCCGGTGCGGCATTTTTCGACAGCGCCCTCTCGTTTGCCATTATTCGTGGCGGCCACGTGGACGCCACCGTGCTGGGCGCACTGGAAGTGGATCAGCTGGGCAACCTCGCCAACTGGATTATCCCCGGCAAGATGGTGCCCGGTATGGGCGGGGCGATGGACCTGGTTAACGGGGCGAAGCGGGTCATTATCGCCATGGAACACTGCGATAAAAAAGGCCAGCCCAAAATCCTGCCACGCTGCACGCTTCCCCTTACCGCCGCCGGTCAGGTTGATCTGATCGTCACCGATAAAGCAGTGATTGAGGTAAATAACGGCCTTATCCTGCGCGAAATCGCCATGGACACAACCGTCGAGGAGGTTGTCCGACTGACCGCCGCCCCGCTGACCCTGTCCGACACCCTTACCCGCTTCTGTTAACAAGGATAAACACGATGAAAGTGATATCGGTCAACGATGCCAAACCCTACCACCCGCCGCTGCATCACGGCATGGTGGCGCTAAAGCTCTGCGATGCAGCGCTATGCGACGCACAACAATTCTGGTGCGGCTTGTCGCATTTTCTGCCCGGCGGCGGCGCCGAGTGGGCCTATGACGATTCGCCGACGGAAAAACTTTATCTGGTGCTGGAAGGCGCACTCACCATCCGCACCCAGGACCAGACGCGGCAGGTAAGTAAAGGCGAGGCGGTGTTTTTGTCGCCTTTCGAAGGCCGGGAAGTGGTCAATCACACCAACTATCCCGCCAGCATGCTGGTCATTGCCAGTCACGCATAAAGGAGCAACGCATGGATACGTCATGGGATAACAAAGTCAAAGCCCTGTTCAATCTGCACGATAAAGTCGCCGTCATCACCGGAGGCGCGGGATCGCTCGGGGAAGGCGTCGCCCGTGGGCTGGCCAATTATGGCGTCAAAATCGCCGTTACCGGTCGCACGCTGGCAACGCTGGAAAAAACGGTGCAGCAGGTACAGGACGCGGGCGGCGAAGCGATGGCCATTATCGCTGATATGACCTGCGAATCTGACGTCAAAGCCCTGGCCGACAAGGTACTGACCCGGTGGGGCAAGGTCGATTTTCTGGTCAATATCGCCGGGATTGCCGTACGTCATCCGGCAGAAATCTTCAACATTGAGGATTTCCGCAAAGTGATGGACGTCAACGTCACCGGCACCTTTATTCCCTGCAAAATTTTCGGCGAGCTGTTTATCCGTCAGGGCTACGGCAAAATCGTCAACACCTCGTCGGTACGGGCGTTTGCCGGGCATCCGGGCGGTTACGCGGCCTACGGCACCTCCAAAGGGGCCATCAATTTGCTGACCAAACAGCTGGCGACCGAGTGGGCGAAATACCACATCAACGTTAACGCCGTCGCCCCGACAATCTTCTGGACGCCGCTGACCCAGGAAGTACTGGAAGATGAAAAGCTGAAAAAAATCTTCCTGGACCGCATTCCAATGGGCCGTGCTGCGGTGGTGGAAGATATGGTGGGCAGCATCGTTTATCTGTGCTCTCCGGCCGCCGATTTTATCACCGGACAGGTCATCTACATTGATGGCGGCTGCACGGCAGGCTAAGGAGATGACGATGAACAATCCCGTTTCGCAGGTCACGGTGCTGGGCGGCGGTTTGATGGGCAGCGGTATTGCGCAGATATTCGCCAGCCAGGGCGTGCGGGTGGTGGTGTATGACATCGACCGCCAGGCGTACAACACGCCGCAAACCGTGCGGAGCAATCTGCAAAAGATGGCGGCGGATGAAAGCCATATCACGCAAACGCTGGCGAAGATCGCCTTCTGCGATTCGCTGGCCTTAAGCGTGGAAGGTAGCCAGATTGTGTTCGAATGCGTTCCGGAAAAACTGGCCCTCAAGCAGCAGCTTTTTCAGCAACTGGATGAGCTCTGCCCGCCGGAGACCATTCTTGCGTCCAATACGTCGGTCATCAGCATCAGCGAAATCGCCCGCGATGTGCGGCACAAAACACGCGTGCTGGGCACCCACTTCTGGAACCCGGCATTTCTTATTCCGCTGGTGGAGGTGATCAGGACCGAATGGACCGACGATGCCCTGTTCGAACGGACGGTGGCGCTGCTGGCCTGGGCCGGTAAACGCCCGGTACGCGTCAATAAAGACGTCCCCGGTTTTCTGGTTAATCGCCTGCAGCACGCTCTGTGGCGAGAGGCCATCTATCTGGTGGAAGCCGGCATTGCCGATGCGCACACCGTGGACGAAGGCATTCGTTATGGTTTTGGTCTGCGACTCCCGGCGCTGGGGCCGCTGGAAAATGCCGATATGGTGGGCACCGATCTGACGCTGGCGATCCATGAATATATTTTCCCACATTTAAATAATGCGACCACCCCATCACCGTTATTACGGGAATTAGTTGCCAGCGGAAAGCTGGGATTTAAATCCGGGGAAGGTTTTCAGTCGTGGAATGAAGCATCCATAAATAACAGCCGTGAACATCTGCTTAATTATTTGCAGCAGGTTGGCTTGAAATCTGAGGAATCAAAAAATGGGTAAGAAAGTCTTTGTCGATTTAACACATCCTTTTAGCGCCGACACCCCGCGCTGGCCTTATTTTGATAAGCCGGTCATTGACAGCGCGCACACCATGGCCAAAGGCGGCGTATTAACGCAGCGTATTTCCTGCACCATGCATACCGGGACGCATTGCGATGCCCCTCGTCATGTAATGGAAGTGGAATTCGACGGCAAACGCGCGCGTTATACCCACGAGATGCCGGTGGACGCCTATACCGGCGATGCCATCTGCCTGGAAATCAACGTTCCGCGCTGGGGATTAATTCTGCCGCAGCATCTGGAAGAGGCCTGCGACCGGGCCGATATTCGTCCGCAAGAGTTAGAGGGAATGGTGGTGTGCCTGAATACCGGTATGCACCGCAAATTCGATGACTCGAAAGAGTATTATCACTACTCTTGCGGCACCGGCGTGGAAGCCGGAAAATGGTTTGTGAAACATAAAGTTAAATGTGTCGCTATGGACATGCAGGCGCTCGACCATCCGCTGCATACGGCGATGGGAAATAACGGCGCCACGCGCATGAATTTGCTCGGTGCGTCAGGCCGTCCGGTTACCGAAGAATATGAAGCGCAGTTTGGTGAAGAAGCCTACGCCGAGTTCGATAAAGAGCGTTTTATTAAACTGCACGGTCAGGAAGCCTACGACGCTAAATTCGGCGACCTTGAAGCCATTGGCTGTTGGGGCACCTGGGAACCCTGCCATAAACAAATGCTCGGGCACGGTATTGTCGGCGTTGAAAACCTCGGTGGCGACCTCGATAAAGTCGCCGGTAAACGCTTTCGCTTTTTCTGCTTCCCGCTACGCTGGTATTTAGGCGACGGCTCGATGGTGCGCTGCGTGGCCGAAATTGACGAAGACGAGGTGAATAATGTACCGGACAGAAAATACAGCTACGGCGGCTGCATTTAATATTTTCGGCCTTCATTTTTAACGCACGGTAATAAATTAAGCGGAATGTTAATACATTCTGCGCCGGTCCCGCACGCCTGTAATCCGTAAATAAACAGGCGTGATGATATTCACCAGGCTTAATGATGCCCGGCACCGATGATATGTTGCCGCGCATCGTTTTGCCCGCAAAGGGAAAATGAGATGAGTGTAAAAGAGGTCGTCATCGTCAGCGCGGCACGTACGCCGATTGGCTGTTTTGGTGGCGCATTAAAGGCGTTATCCGCCGTACAACTGGGTGAGTATGCGGTGTCTGCCGCCATTGCCCGGGCGGCGATAAAGCCCGCAGAGGTGGACGAGGTCATTCTGGGTAACGTGCTCGGAGCCGGTCTCGGGCAAAACGTGGCCCGCCAGGTGGCAATCAGCGCCGGAGTGCCGTTCGAAAAAAGCGCCTTTAACGTCAGTAAAGTCTGCGGATCCGGGCTGAAAGCCGTGATCCTCGGCGCCCAGGCCATTGCGCTGGGCGATGCCGATATCATCGTCGCAGGCGGAACAGAGAGCATGAGCAACGCCTCTTATCTCTCATCCGCGACCCGCTGGGGCCAGCGAATGGGTGAATGCAATCTGGTCGACAGCCTGTTAAGCGACGGTCTGACCGATGCCTTTTCCGGCGAGCATATGGGGATCACGGCGGAAAATCTGGCGCAAAAATACCACCTGACGCGTGAAGCGCTGGATGCCTTTGCCGCCGAAAGCCAGCAGCGGACAGAGTGGGCGCAGCAGCATGGCCGCTTCGATAACGAAATCGTGCCCGTCAGAATAATCAGCAAAAAAGAAGAGCGTTACATCAAGGCCGACGAGTTTCCCCGTCACGGTACAACCCGTGAATCCCTGTCGCATCTGCGGCCAGCGTTTCGCCCGGACGGTGTGGTGACGGCGGGTAACGCCTCCGGCATCAACGACGGCGCCGCCGCGCTGGTGCTGATGAGCCGGGAGAAAGCCGCCGAGCTGCAGTTACAGCCGCTGGCGGTTATCCGCGCCTGGGGCAACGGCGGCGTTGACCCGCAAATCATGGGCTACGGGCCGGTCCCGGCCACCCGTCAGGCGCTGGAAAAAGCCGGGCTGCAGGCTGAAGACCTCGACATTATCGAAGCCAATGAGGCCTTTGCCGCTCAGGCGCTGAGCGTTATCAAAGGGCTGGGGCTCGATCCGGCGAAAACCAACGTTAACGGCGGCGCCATCGCGCTGGGCCATCCCATTGGCGCCTCCGGCGCACGCATCCTGGTCTCGCTGGTGCATGAAATGCAGCGCCGCCAGGCCCGCTATGGGCTGGCAACCTTATGCATCGGCGGCGGTATGGGGCTGGCGATGGTCGTTGAAAAAGAATAATCGTAAGGAGTCATTATGTTAGCTGAGAATAAAGTCATTCTGACCGTGGCCTGCACCGGTGCCTGGCCACAAAAAAGCGATACCCCGTGGATCCCGCTCACGCCAGAGGAGCAGGCGGATGAGATTGTGCGCTGCTTTGATGCCGGTGCGTCTATTGCCCATATACACGTGCGTGACGATGCGCAAAAAGCCTCGATGGATTTTGATAAGTTTGCCGAAACCGTCCGTCTGGTTCGCTCGCGCTGCAATATCGTGCTTAACCTGACCACCTCCGGCGGGCTGGGACTGAGCGACGACGTCCGCATGAAGCCCTTCCAGTTCCTGCGCCCGGAAATGGCCTCGTTTGACGCAGGCACCATGAACTGGGCGCATACCACCGTATTTGAAAACCCTCCCCTGTTTCTGGAAAAACTGGCCATCAGCATGAACGAATGCAAGGTGAAGCCGGAGTTTGAAATTTTCGATGCCGGGATGATTTACAACGTGCTGCATTACAACAAAAAAGGGCTGATTCGCCCCAGCCCGCACTTCCAGTTTGTCCTCGGCGCGTCGGGAGGAATGACCGCAGAGGTGAAAAATCTGCTGTTTTTACTCGATATTTGCAAGCAGCATTTTGGCGAGAATTTTAGCTGGTCAGCGCTCGGCATCGGCCGCGGACACCTGCCAATCATGTATGCCGCGCTGGCGCTGGGAGGCAACATCCGGGTGGGAATGGAAGACAATATTCTCTATCGCAAAGGCGAGCTTGCGCAGTCCAATAGCTGGTTTGTCGAGCGGGTAAAACGGGTGGCGGCAGAGATGGACAAAACCCTTGCCACACCGGATGAAACACGCGCCATTCTGGGGCTGACACGTCAGGAACCCATCAGCTTGTGACCATCATGGCCGGGTGAAGGGCAATAACCTGCGCCAGGTTGCGCAGGTTATTTTTTGCCGGAGGATTACGCTGGCGGCAGGAAGCCATGCTGGGTCAGCAGACGCTGGTACAATGCGGTGTTTTCCTCATCAAAGCAGACAAAAATGGCCTGTTTGATATGCGAGTGCGTCGCCAGATAGCCCCAGCAGCTGTTGACCGCAATTTCGGCGGCCGCGGCTTTCGGATAGCCATACGCGCCGGTGCTGATAGCCGGAAAAGCAATGGTTTCATACCCGTTGGCTTCCGCCAGTTTCAGGCTGTTGCGATAGGCATCTTCCAGCACGCGGGCTTCGTGTTCGTCGCCGCCGCGCCAGACCGGGCCGACGGCATGAATAATCGCCTTTAACGGTAAATCACCGGCGGTGGTAATAACCGCATGACCGGGCGAGCATTCACCCTGCTGCTGGCGCACTTTTTTACACGCCTCCAGCAGCGCCGGGCCAGCCGCACGATGGATTGCACCGTCCACGCCTCCGCCCCCCAGCAAGGATGCGTTGGCGGCATTAACAATGACATCAACCTTAACGGTAGTGATATCGCCCTGAATGACCTGCAATCGTGGTTGCATATTGACGCCTCTTAGCAAACGTTACTTTTTACAGTGTATCGCAGGCGTCGGGCTGAAGTATGAAAAATGAGAGGGTGCGCCCGGACTGGCGCACCGTGAAGGAGCTGCTCAGTAGTAATTAATATTGAGGACGCCCAGCGTACGCGCCGGATTAATCCAGGTTAATTCCATGGTGGCAACATTCGGTACGCCCTGCGGCTGCGTCAGATTGTTGAGCGCAATCGTCCGTGTCTGCACTCGCCCCTCTCTGTTACAGGCCATCACGACGTTGCGTGACATAACGCTAACATCACAGAGTGGTTCAACGATCATTCCCTGAAAGTGGATCACGCCGCCCGTTGCTGCCGAAGCCGCACCACTGGTAGCGCCTGTCAGCAATAAAAGACAGGATAGAAGAAACGTTCGCGAAGCTGACATATTGACCTCAGAAATATGTTGTTATGCGGCGATGCCGATAGCACCTTCCCGAGCTCTGATAATGCAGAGCGTCAACGTAATGTATACGTCACAACATGAAATCTAACCGCCGAATAAGCCCCTTATTTTCCCCTCATTCATTCATCGAATGAATGGCTTAGATGCCGTTTTGCGGCGACCAGCGTTGCGACAAATGCAGAGCCTGACCGTCGGTGACGGTCACCGTGATCGTGACGTTGTCCTGGGGCGAAATATTCATACTCAGGCGCATCAGCGAAGTCGGCTGATTGGCCGCGAATGCGATGGTTTTACGTTGTTGTGTCCGGCTTTCACCGGATTCACCCTGACGCGTTGCGAGGATCTGTACCTGGCAGACGCAGCTCTGGCTGAGTACCACCTGCGGCGTGATGGTGTACATCTCACCCTGGCGGGCGGTATCAAAGGTAATCTGACTGGAGAGCGCGGCAAGCAGCATTAAGGTATGCATAGAACCTCCCAAAAAAAAGAAACAGGGCCGGGGCCCTGTTTCTTCATACAAACTGTCGGTTAGTACTGGTTAGCCGTGGCGTTGTTGCCAAAGCCCGCCTGACGTACGAGGACGCTGGAATCAGACGCGGTCTGGTTAACCAGCGC
>Ga0075011_10001630_pt1 | contig 12144 bp, 10 predicted proteins | sample TARM_MetaG_T_14_FD_72354 | JGI IMG/M metagenome (GOLD analysis project Ga0075011, IMG submission 72354) | Freshwater microbial communities from Pennsylvania, USA, analyzing microbe dynamics in response to fracking - TARM_MetaG_T_14 | ecosystem: Environmental > Aquatic > Freshwater > River...
GGCAAGCCCATACCCGCCAGTTGATAGGCCGCTCCGAGCTCGGTGGACGCGAACAGGTCCACCTCGCCGTTGTCGAGTTGGCGCAGGGCCTGGACGTGGCTCGGACTGCGTAGCAACTCCTCCTCTTTCATGCCGCCCGACAGCAGGGTCTTCTCCGGTCTGCTCCAGCGTACGGTGGCGATCCGGTAATCCTTGAGCTGTTCCCTGGTGGGGATGAAGAATTTGTCACGTTTGCGGCCGAGGAGCACGATCCTGGCGGTGGTCACCGGGCCGACCCATTTGTAGAGGTGTTCGGTCCGCAGGTTGCGCTGGGCGTTGAGCAGGATTCTCTGCGGCTGCCGTGCTGCGCTCTCGTAGGCATAGGCCCAGGGCATCAATTTGATCTCGCCATCGCTGATCGGGGTGCCGCACATGTCCATGATGGTGGTCAGGGTGGACACGGCCATGCCTTTGACGGACAGGCCGTTGCTGACGCAATAGGGCGGGTAGGGAGCGCCCATGGCGATGAACCCCTCAGCCCGCGCGGTTGGCGCGGCGCACAGGCTCAGCATGAGTAAAATCGTGATGGGGAATAGCCGTTTCATGGTATCCTTGTGATTTGGTGTTCTTAGCAAATCCCTTTTTCCTTAGCAATGTTCATTCCAGCCTGGAGGGCGGAGTTTGTCCCTTCGCCTGGTCTTTTCAGTGTATTGGGCTTGATTCTTTTTTGGTAATAGTTGTTTTTTGATTTGCAATGGCCTTTGTTCCCATGCGGAGTGTTTTCGGGCCGAGCGGATGACGGCCGGATCGCATGGTACATGCATATTCTCCTCATTCTTGCCCTCTGAGGACCGGATTGATCCCCGGTCCTTCTTTTTGGCCTGCCGAAAACCTTGGCCGTCAGGCCTCGCACCCTCTTGCAAGGGGCCGGTTTTCAGAGTATCCCAAGTGGCTTGAAGGAGAAAATCATGTCCCAACATTTCGCCCGGAGAATGAGCACGGTTCACCGCTCCTTCATCCGGGAAATTCTGAAAGTCACGGCAGATCCGGAAATTATTTCCTTTGCGGGTGGGCTGCCTCACCCCGAGCTCTTCCCCGTCGCCGCCATGGACACGGCCGCTCATGATGTTTTCAGAGACATCGGAGCCAGCGCCTTGCAATACTCGACCACCGAGGGAGACGCGGGGCTGCGAGCCATCATCGCCGGACGGTACAAAAAACGCGGCCTGACCGTGGACCCGGATTCCATTTTAGTGACCACAGGTTCCCAGCAGATTCTTGACATCTGTGCCAAGGTCTTCATGGACCGCGATAGCAAGGTGGTTATCGAACGACCAGGCTACCTTGGCGCCATTCAGGCTTTTTCGTTGTTCGAGCCCGAATTCGTGACCATTTGTCTGGAGGATGACGGACCAAATCTCGAGGAACTCGAGGCGGCGTTCAAAGACGGGGCTCGGTGTTTTTACGCGGTGCCCAATTTTCAGAATCCGTCCGGCGTGAGCTACTCGCTCGAAAAGCGCAAGGCCGTCGCTGCCTTGGCCGACCGGTACGACGCGCTGTTTGTCGAGGACGACCCTTACGGCGAGTTGCGTTTTCTGGGCGAGGACCTGCCGAGCGTTTTTTCCTTTTGCGAAAAGAAGGGGCTGTTGTGCGGCTCGTTTTCCAAGATCGCCGCGCCGGGCTTCCGCATCGGCTGGGTGGTCGTCCCGCAGAAGGATATCTACGACAAGCTGGTCATTGCCAAGCAGGCAGCGGACCTGCATACCTCCACCGTGGCCCAGACGATCATGCGCCGTTATCTGGAGACCAATGACATTGAGTCCCATGTGGCGTTGATCAAGGAGCGGTATGGCCGCCAGCGCGAGTGTATGGTGGAGATGATCGGTCGCTATTTTCCGCAAGAGGTGACCTTCACCAAGCCCGAGGGCGGCATGTTTCTGTGGGTGACCATGCCCGAGGGCTGTTCGAGCATGGACCTGTTCGACATGGCCATCAAGGACAAGGTGGCCTTCGTGCCCGGCAGGCCGTTCTATGTGGACGGCTCCGGCGAAAATACCCTGCGCCTGAACTTCTCCAATTCGGACGAAGCCCGGATCGAGGAGGGCATCAAGCGGCTCGGCAAGTCCATCGCTACGTTTCTGAAGTAACGCCGCGGGCGTGAGGGACGTCCACGGCTCAAGATACCAAGGATGAGTTTTATGTCTCAGCACATTGTTGTCATCGGCGGCGTGGCGCTCGGGCCCAAGGCCGCCTGTCGTTTCAAACGGTTGGAGCCTGAATCCAAGGTAACCATGATCGACCAGTCGTCCATGATTTCCTATGGCGGCTGCGGCATCCCTTATTACGTTTCCGGCGATGTTTCGGACGCCTCCGAGCTGTGCACCACCAGCTTCCATATGTTGCGCGACCCAAAGTTCTTCAATGAAGTCAAAGGGGTAGACGCGCGTATCCTGACCAAGGCCACGCGCATCGACCGTGAGAACAAGTGTGTGGAAGTGGAGAACGTCCAGACCGGTGAGAAAGAGTGCATCGGCTACGACAAGCTGGTCGTCGCCACCGGCGCTTCCCCGCGCAAGCTGGGGCTGCCCGGCGAGGACCTGAAGGGCGTCAATTACGTGGCCAACCCCGGCGACGCCACACGCATCCGCGAGTCCATCTCCAAGGGCGAGGTGGGCAACGCCGTGATCATCGGCGCGGGTTTCATCGGCCTGGAAATGGCTGAGGCTTTTGCCGATATGTGGGGGGTGGAGACCTCGGTGGTGGAGATCACCGGCCAGCTCATGCCCCGTCTGGTTAGCCCGACCTTGGCCACCATGGGCCGCAAGCACATGGAAGAGAACGGGGTTTCCTTTTATTTCGGTGAGACCGTCAAGGCCATTGAGGGCGAGGACGGCGTAGTCAAACGCGTTGTCACCAGCGAGCGTGTGCTCGACGCGGACGCCGTGATCATCTCGGCGGGCGTGGTCCCCAACTCGGATATCGCCAAAGAGGCCGGGCTGGCCGTGCATGAGCGCGGCGGGGTGTACGTGGACGAGTTCATGCGCACCAACGACCCGGACATCTATGCGGGCGGCGATTGCTGCATTGTCCCGAACCTGGTCACCGGCCAGGACGCTTTTTTGCCGCTGGGCTCCATGGCCAATCGTCAGGGCCGCATCATCGGCACCAATCTGGCGGGCGGCGCGGCCAAGTTCGACGGTGTGGTCGGCTCGTTCGTGGTCAAGCTGTTCGAGACCTCCATCGCGGGCACCGGGTTGAGCCTGGATTCGGCCAAGGCCGCCGGATTCGACGCCATGTCCGTACTGCTCATCCAGCTGGACCGGGCACATTTCTACCCTACCAAGGAGCTGATGACGCTGGAAATGGTCGTGGACAAGCCCACCCGCCGCGTGCTCGGCGTGCAGGGCTTCGGTTCAGCGGGCGACGCCATGGTGGGACGCATCAATGCAGTGGCCGCCATCCTCAAGTCGTCCCCGACCATTGATGATGTGTCCAACATGGAACTGGCTTATTCCCCGCCGTTCGCCGCGGCCATGGACATCCTGAATACCTTGGCCAACCTGGCGGATAACGCCCTTGCCGGTATCAACCGGGGGGTGGGGCCGGGCGGGTTCAAGGAGTTGTGGGATAACCGCGACAAGGAAGCCTGTTTCTTCCTGGATTGCCGGGAAAAGGGCGACGCCGATCCATTCGTGGAACGGAACCCCGAGTTCTGGCACAATGTCCCGCAGGGCGAAATTTACGATCGTCTGGATGAGATCCCCAAGGACAGGCCCGTCGTGTTGATTTGCAACACGGGGGCGCGGTCATACGAAGCGCAGATCATGCTCGATGAAAAGGGCTACAAGGACGTGACCAACGTCCATGGCGGCATGGCTGCCATCAAGAAGTACGGCATCGATCTCTAGACCGGAAACGACACAAACGCTGGAGGGCGGCGTGCGGTTTCTGATTGTCGACGACGACGAGAGCATCCATCTCTTTTTGCCGGTTATTCTGGCTCCCTACGGGGAGTGCGCCACGGCTTTGACCGGAGAACGCGCGGTGGAGATGTTTTCTAACGCACGGGACGAGGGACAGCCCTTCGACGTGGTGCTCATGGATATTCTGATGCCCGGCATGGACGGGCATCAGGCGGCGGAGCTCATGCGCGAGAAGGAGAGGAAGGACGGCGTGGCCGAGTCCGACAGCTTCAAGCTGGCCATGATCACCTGCGTAGTGGACGACACCAGCATAGACAAAGCGTTCTTCAACGCCAGGGCATGTGTCTATATAATCAAGCCCCTGGATCGGGATAAGGTGATCAGTGAGCTCAAAGAGCACTTCATTATCTAGCCCGTCAGTATATATGCAATGGAAACGGCGCACCTGAAAAAGGTGCGCCGTTTTTTTTATTTCCCAACAATAAACCGCCAACGCTTACCCTGCAAAGCGGCCACAAAAAGTTTGGGAAGGGAGAGGGGATGGAGGTTCGGGGGAAGAGGAGAGGGACAACCCTTTCCAAAGGGATTCCTCTCCCCTTCCCCCGGCCGCCGGAGGCCTATATCCGGCCTTCTTCGACGCCGTGGCAGGCGACCACGGTGCCGTTGTCCAGGGTGCGTTGTTTGGGGATTTTCCGGGAGCAGCGCTCATTGGCGTGTGGACACCGGCCGTGGAAGACGCAGCCGGTGGGCAGGTTGATGGGGGTGGGCACATCGCCGGACAGCTTGACGTGCCCCCCGGCCTGGCCGCCGAGCCGGGGAATGGCGGACAGCAGGGCCTGTGTATAGGGGTGCTTTGGGTTGGTGAACAGCTCCTTGGCCGAGGCCAGTTCGCAGACGCAGCCGAGGTACATGACCAGCACGCGGCTGGAAATGTGCTCGACCACGCTCAGGTCGTGGCTGATGAACAGGTAGGTCAGGCCGCGCTGTTCCTGGGCGTCCATAAGCAGGTTGAGGATCTGGGCCTGGATGGACACGTCGAGCGCGGCGATGGGCTCGTCGGCCGCGATGAACTCCGGATCGAGGACCAGGGCACGGGCGATGGAGATGCGCTGTCGCTGGCCGCCGGAGAACTCATGCGGGAAGTTGGTGGCCCAGACCGGGTCCACGCCCACTTGGCACATGACTTCGGCCACACGGTCGCGGACCTCGTCGCGGTTCATGTCCGGGTTGTGGAAACGAACCGGCTCCTCCAGGATCTGGCGCACGGTCATGCGCGGGTTGAGCGAAGCGTACGGGTCCTGGAAGACCATCTGCATCTTGGTCCGGTAGGGGAGCATCTTGGCGGAGCTCAGGTTGTCGATGCGCGCGCCCCGATAATGGATCTCGCCCTTGTTGGGCCGGTACAGTCCCATGACCGTGCGGGCCAGGGTGGATTTGCCGCAGCCGGACTCGCCGACCACGCTCAAGGTCTCGCCCGCCTCAACGTCCAGGGAGACGCTGTTGACCGCCTTGACCACGGTTTTCCTGCGGCTGACCTTGCCGCCGGTGAACCGAATCTGGTCGATGACCGAGCCGGAGATGTCGAAGTGTTTGTCGATGTCTTTGACTTCGAGGATGGCACTCATGGTTACTCGCCTCCTTCGCATTTGAAACAGGCGACTTGCGTGCCGCATTCGAGTTCATGGAGTTTCGGTATTTCAGTCTTACAGCGTTCGGAACAGATCGTACAGCGAGGCTCGAAGGGACAGCCCTTGGGCATGTTCAGCAGTGAAGGCATCATGCCGGGAATCTGGTTAAGCCGCCTCTCGCCGCCCGCCATCTGGGGCAGGGCCTGGATGAGCCCCTTGGTGTAGGGGTGCTGCGGGTTGGTGATGAGCTGGTCGGCCGCGCCGAGTTCGATCACCTTGCCCGCATAGAGCACGGCGATGCGTTGGGTGACCTCGGAGACCACGGCCAGGTCGTGGGTGATCAGGATGAGTCCCATGTTCTCCTTTTCGCAGAGCTCCAGGAGCAGGTCCATGATCTCGGCCTGGATGGTCACATCCAGCGCGGTGGTGGGCTCGTCCGCGATGATCAGTTTGGGGCTGGTCAACAGCGAAATGGCGATGACGATGCGTTGGCGCATGCCGCCCGAGAACTCATGCGGATACTGCTTGAGGCGCTTTTCCGGGGACGGAATGTAGACCTTGCGCAGCTTGTCCAGGCAGATGGCTTCGGCTTCCTTGGCCGAGACCTTCATGTGGGCCAGGATGGTCTCCTTCATCTGGGTGCCGATGGTCAACACCGGGTTGAGCGTCATCATGGGATCCTGGAAGATCATGGATATGTCGTTGCCCCGGATGTGGCGCATCTGATCGTCGTTGAGCTTGGTTAGGTCCCGGCCGTCGAAGAGTATCTGGCCGCCGGTGATCCTGCCAGGTTTGGATATGAGGTTGATGAGCGAGAAACCGAGCACGGATTTGCCCGCGCCGGACTCGCCGACAATGCCGAGGCGTTCGCCTTTATTGATGACCAGGCTGACGTCGCGTACGGCCCGGACCCTGCCGGAGCGTAACTCGAAGTCCACACGCAGGTTTTCGATGTCTATGAGTTTTTCCACGCCTTACCCCTTGTAGAGTTTGGGGTTGAGGAAGTCCCGGACCCAGTCGCCTAGGAGATTGATGACCAAAATCAGGGTGACCAGCAGGATGCCGGGGAAGATGGTAATCCACCAGGAGCCGGAGAAGATGTACTCGAAACCGGCGGTGATCAGGGACCCCAACGAGGGTTTGGTCACGGGCATGCCCAGCCCCAGGAAGGAGAGGGCCGCCTCGCTCATGATGGCGTTGGCCACCTGGACCGTGGAGATGACGAGGACCGGGGAGAGGGTGTTGGGCAGGATGTGCCGCCACATGATCCGGGTCTTGGACAGACCGATGACCCGGGCCGCCTCCACGTATTCCTTTTTGCGTTCGGCCATTACTGAAGCACGGACGGTGCGCGCGTATTGCGGCCATTCCGCCAGGCCGATGATGACGATGATCAGCGGCACGGCCACCTCGTCGTAACCGGCCACGCCGAAGGCGGCCTGAACGATGGCGCCGATGAAGATGGCGACCATGTAGGTGGAGAACGACAGCTGGACATCTGCGATGCGCATGAGGATGTTGTCCAGCCGTTTGATGTATCCGGAGAGCAGGCCGACCACGATGCCGAGGAAGGCCTGGAGACATACAGCGCCTACGCCGATGAGTATGGACACGCGCATGCCGTAGAGCATGGTCGAGAGCATGTCGCGGCCCTGGGCGTCGGTGCCGAGCAGGAAGTCCGCATTGCCGCCCTGTTCCCAGGCGGGCGGAAGCTGGGCGTTCATGATATTGATGGTCGTGGTGTCGTAGGGATCATGCGGGGCGATGACCGGCGCGGCAAAGGCGGAGAAGACCAGTACGGCCAGGATGGCGAAGCAGGTCACGGCAATGGGGTCGCGGAGGAAGCTATAGAGCATGTAAGATTCTTTGAAGCGTTGCCAGCGGGTTCTCATGCTACTGCCTCCCCGCCACGCGGACCATGGGATTGACCAGCCCATAGATGATGTCCACCAGCGTATTCACCAGCACGAACACGATACCCACGAAAACCAGGTATGCGACCATGAGTGAGGTGTCTGAACGCTCCACGGACTCGATGAACATGGAGCCCATGCCCTGCCACTGGAACACGGTCTCGGTCAGAATGGTGAAGGCCACCATAATGCCGAGCTGCACGCCACCCACGGTGATGACCGGGAGCAGGGTGTTCTTGAAGGCGTGGATGATCCAGACGCGCCAGGGCTTGATGCCCTTGGCCCAGGCGAACTTGACGTACTCGCTCTCCAGAACCTCCATCATCTCGGAGCGGATGAGCCGGATGAATAGCGGAAGCATGATCGAGGACAGGGCGATGGACGGCATGATCAGGTGTTTGAGGCCGTCCGCGGTGAGCATGCCGGTGTCCCACCAGCCGAACAGGAGCACGGTCTCTCCCCGGCCATAGGACGGCAGCCAGTGCAGTTCTACTGAAAAAATGTAGATGAGCAGGATGGCCGTCAGGAAGACGGGCATGGACACCCCGACGATGGACCCGCCCATGATGAGTTTTGAAAAGAGGCTCTTGGGCCGGATGGCCGAGTAGATGCCGAGCGGTATGGACAGGACCACGATGATCAATGCGGCGCAGAAGACCAGCTCCAGGGTGGCAGGGGCCTTCTTGACGATGACCTCGGTGGCCGGTTTCTTGAAGAAATAGCTTTGTCCCAGATTGCCGTGCAGGGCGTCGCGCAGGAAACGCACATACTGAACCGGGAACGGATCGTTGAGACCGAGCCGCTCGCGGATTTGCGCCCGCTCGGCAGCCGTGACCCGCTGACCAACCAGGTCGCGAACCGGGTCGCCGAAATTGTGCTTGATGGCGAATCCGATGAAGCTGATGATCAGCATGACGATCACGGCTTGCAGGATTCGTTTTACGGTGAATGCAAACATGTTGACTCGTTGACGTTTGTGTTCTCCGGCCACGGGATTGTGCACCGGGTAGTGGGATGGACCGCAACTTAACGGCCTCGGAGCCGTTTTTTTGTATGAAAGGGGAACCCCGGCTCAGCCGGGATTCCCCTTTATTGTTATTTTTTGATTAATGCAAGCCTACGGGGCGCTAGTTGACAACCAGATCGCCGAAGTACGGGAAGTTCATGACGTTCACGATGTCTTCGGTGTTCATATTGGACTTAGAGGCCCAGGACAGGTTCTGCCAGTGCAGCGGGATGAAGCCTGCTTCGTTGTACTGGATTTCCTCTGCTTCTTGCAGATTGGCGGCGCGCTTGGCCGGATCGGTTTCGGTCTGGGCGGCCAGGGTCAGCTCGTCCACCTTGGCGTTGCAGTAATCGCCGGAGTTGTACTGGCCGTAGCCGGTCTCGGCGTTGCGGCACATGGACAGGAACTCGAAGAAGTTGCCGGAGTCCTCGGTGTCGGAGTGCCAGCCGATCATCTGGATGTCGGCCACCTGGGCGTCGAACTGATCCCAGTACTGCGCCTTGGGCATGGTCTTGAGCGAGATCTTGATGCCGAGCTTGGACATCATGGAGCTGAAGGCCTCGGCGATCTTCTCGTCGTTCACGTAGCGGTTGTTGGGGGTGATCATGGTCGCCTCGAAACCGTCGGGGTAGCCGGACTCGGCCATCAGCGCCTTGGCCTTGTCGAGGTCATAGCGGGGCACCAGGGAGTCGACATGGCCGACGTAACCCTTGGGGGACATCTGACCGGCCGCAGTGGCGAAGCCGTTCATGATCTTTTCGACCACGCCCTGGTTGTCGTAGGCGTAGGCCATGGCCAGTCGGACCTTGGGATCGGCCAGGGCCGGGTTGCGTTTCTCATTCAGCTGGAAGGTGATGATGCGCGAGCCCGACATGGTCACGAGCTGCAGGCCGTCGGTGGACTTGATGCGGTCCAGGTCCTGCGGAGGCACGGGCATGACGAAGTCCACGTCGCCGGACATGAGCGCGGCAGTGCGGGTGGCGTCATTCTTGATCGGGGAGAGGATGATTTCCTCGACGTTGCCGGTGTCCTTGTTCCAGTAGTCCTTGAAGCGGGTGAAGACTGTCTTCACGCCCTGCTCGCGGCTGGCGACCATGAAGGGACCGGTGCCGGACTCATTCTCGTTGGCAAAAGAGTAGTCGGTCTTGAGAATAAGGTCTTTGGCTTTGCCCTTATCGTCGGTGCCGGTATAGAACTGGCTGTCCATGGGGAAAACATAGGTGGCCATGTTCAACACCAGGCCGTAAGGCTTCGCGGTGACCAGGTCCACGGTGTGGTCGTCCACCACCACGGCGCCGGAGAAGGGCTCGAAGAGGCCCTTGAAGTCATCGGACTTCTTCAGGCGGTTCAGGGTGAAAACCACATCCTTGGCGGTGAAGTCGTTGCCGGAATGGAACTTGACGCCTTTGCGCAGATGAAAGCGCATGGTCAGGTCATCAATGCGTTCCCAGCTTTCGGCCAGACGGGGCACGAAATTCATGTCTTTGTCGTAGCGGACCAGCGGATCGAAGACCATGTGGGAGTACTGGAGCATACCGCCGGACAGCTGGACATGGGGATCAAGGGACACCGGGTCGGCATCCATGGCGAGTTTGAGGGTGACTTTTTCAGGGGCAGCAGGGGCGGCTTTCTCGGCTGTCTCTTTCTTTTCCTCGCCGCTGCAGCCGACCAACACGAAGGCGGCGACCAGCAGAGAGAGAATGAGCAGGGAGAATTTGCCGGCGGTTTTGAACGTCGACACTTTCATAGGTTATTCCTCCATAAATTAATCCGATTGCGCCAGTACAGGCGCGTTCCTACCTCTCTCGCGCCCTGTCGGGCGCAGTCCGAAAAACAAGTTCCGGCAGGGGTTGCGGGCCCCCCCCCGGACAGCGTAGTTTCCTCGGACGAAAACGAATTATTCATACACGCTTCGTCGGCCTTTAACAATAGCGTAATGAATTTGACGACGAACTCGCGGAGGCGAATCTTGTTCAAAAGAATGTATTTTTTCGCGTTTTTACTGATTTTTATTCTGGCTTTAAGCGCGTGCGCCGGTTCTTCTTCAGTTAATGGCGGGCTATCACCTGTTGAAACGATTGTTTTAGACGACGAGTATAGCGCCGCCCTGAGTGTGGGCAAAAACGAGGTTTTCGCCCTGGACGTGCTCAGTCCGGCGGCCAAGGGGTATCGCATCACCGGGGCGGCCTTCGACCCGGTGATGCTGCGTATGGAACGGTTTCTGGAATATGACGACGATGGCGAACCCCGGGCACGCTATCTGTTTACGGCCATGCAGGAGGGCGTGTCGGACGTACTCGTCAGAATGGTGTCCGTGGACGGAGGTGACGTGATCACCTACCGTCAGGCCACCGTGACCATCGGTTCGGGCGGCGGCTGGTTCGACTAGGCGTCTGTGCCCGGCACCGGTTCGAAACGTTGCTCGGTCTTGGTCAGGTTGAAGTCCAGCAGGACGGCGTCCGTCATGACGGCGGTGCACAGGGCCAGTGGACTCATATACTGTTCCCGCCAGTCCAGGACCAGGGTCAGCCCCTCTTCGGTCTCGGTTGCCTCCCGGACCATGGGCCGCAGGTCCACCTGTTTGAGCTTACCTTTCTTGGTCTTCTTTTCGATGAAATGGTGCTCGGAGGCCATGAACGCCCGCCACTGTTCCCTGCGGCGCTCGTCGTCGCGGGCAAAGCGCAGTTCATAGACCTCTTCCACGGCCTGGGTCTGCTTGCGGCCCATGGACAGCCTTTGGGCGCTAAGGATCGCGAGTCCTTGAGGCATGTTTTGCCCGAGGCGTTCAACCACTTTGTCCGGGCCGAAATACTCGCGCAGAAACACGTTGATCCATTCGCTGCGGCTCTCCACGCCCACGGGCAGCGCCTTGCCGAAGGACAGCCTCGGCATGGGGTGGAACCCGGCGGAAAACGCCATGGGCAGCCGGGCCCGACGGAAGGCGCGCTCGAACACGGCCTGCAATTCCAACTGGCTGAGGAAGGCGGCCGGGCCGGTCTTTTCATACCATACCCGGTAATGGACCGCCTTGCCGGTCAGGTCCGGCTTCTCCACGGTGTAGGGCGGCTGTTCGCCTTCCTGGTCGCGCGTGGGGAAAACCAGCCTGGGCCGGATGTCCTTGTCCCCCGCCTGTCCGGTGAGGGTCGAGGTCCGGCCGTCGAACTGGCAGACCCCGCAGTTGCGGCAGGCCCCGTAACGGCAGTCGTCGGTAATTTTTTCGGCCAGGGCGCGTTCGCGCTCCTTGAGCAGGAACCGCTTGGTCAGGCCGCTGGACAGATGGTCCCAGGGCAGGGGGCCTTCCGGGTCGCGCGGGCCGGTGAATTCGTTCCAGTCGAGCCCGGCCTCGTCCATGGCCTCCCGGTAAGGTGCAAGCCGAAGATGGTCCTTCCAGCTGGAAAAAAGCGCACCCTTGGCGTAGGCCCGCTCGATCACCTGGGACAGACGGCGGTCGCCGCGCGAGAAGACCCCTTCCAGCGAAGTCATCTCGGGCTCGTGGTACTTGATGGAAATGCGCTTGTGCGGTCGGAAAATCGACCGCAGGTGGTCGATGCGCCGGTAGATTTCGTCGAGCGGAATCTGCGGCTCCCATTGGAACGGCGTGTGTGGCTTGGGTACAAAGGGCGAGACCGCGGCCGTGACCTGCAGCCTTTTTATGTGCCGCCCTGCCGCGTCGCGCACCTTGAGGCAGAGGTCCA
>Ga0075011_10001632_pt1 | contig 12132 bp, 10 predicted proteins | sample TARM_MetaG_T_14_FD_72354 | JGI IMG/M metagenome (GOLD analysis project Ga0075011, IMG submission 72354) | Freshwater microbial communities from Pennsylvania, USA, analyzing microbe dynamics in response to fracking - TARM_MetaG_T_14 | ecosystem: Environmental > Aquatic > Freshwater > River...
AGTAACAATATTAGGCAATTCTTATAGAACTGCCACAGCATTATCAAAAGTCAAAAAATAGGATAAAATTGTACATAGAAATATTAGCAAAAATGTACAAAAAAATATTGACATTACTACCACGGAATTACACGAGATGGGAAAATGATAAAAGAAAAGCTTTTAAAATATTGGCAACGAATACGTCGAACGAATCCAATGAAAGAATTAGAAATGGAAAAATTATAAGTTTACACAGAGAAAATAATTAAATAGAAACTATTTAAGAAAGGAATTATAATGTTAAAAAAAATAAAAAAGAACAAAAAAATTATATTAATTTCTATATTTTTAATTTTGAGTGCAATTACCTTTGCAAGAGCTGGAGGTGCAGGTAGAAGTGGAGGAGGAAGTAGTAGTTTTAGTAGTAGTAGCTATGGTAGCAGTAGTGGAAGTTCAGGAGACTTGTTTTTACTTCTAACTTTTATATTTCATATTCTAGCGATTAGATGGTATGACCCTCTACCTGTAAAAATAATAAAACTCGTAATTATTATAGGAATATTTTATTATATTTTCCGTTTCTATAAAAACTTAACAGGTATTAAAAACATACAAAAAAATAGATACAAAATAAACACAGGAAATAAATTAATAGAAAAAGATAAAATATATGGAGAAAATGAATTTAAAGAAAGAAATCCTGAATTTTCAAAGGATAAATTTATAGGGAAAGTAAATAAGGCTTTTATCGAAATACAAAATGCATGGGCTGAAAAAGATATGTCAAAAGTTAGAAGGTATATATCAGATAGTGTTTACCAAAGATTCAATGTTCAATTTCAAATGATGAATATATTAGAGCAAACAGACTATATAAGCAATTTAAGAATAATTTCAACAATTATAGATAAATATGAAAAAGATGGAAATTATGATATTATTCATGTTGGTATTATGGCTAATATAAGCGACTCTTCTAAAAGTCATAAATATCCCGAACTAAATGAATCTGCCCAAGAAAGATTTGTAGAATATTGGTCTTTTATCAGACGTAAAGGAAATGATAGTTATGATATGTACTCTGAAAACAAATGCCCAAATTGTGGAAGTCCTTTTGATTATAACATGGGAGAAGTAAGTAAGTGTCAAAATTGTGGTGTTATTACAAATAAAGGAGATTATGACTGGGTTCTTGCAGAAATCACACAAATGACTGACTATTATGAAGAATTGGAGACACAGAGTGATAAAAAATTAAAGAGCAAACTAATTAATATTTATGAAAGACATGAAGATTTTTCAATACAAAATATAGAAGATAAAGTTAGTAACGGATATTTACAAATTATGAAAGCGAATGCATTAAAAAAACCAGAGGGTATGAGACGTTTTGTATCTGATGAACTTTATGAAAAGTTAAAAAACAATGATGATGAATTTGTATTTAGCAGGATGTATCTTAATTATGTAAAAGTAATAGACTTCTACCAAGAGCAGAATAAAGATATTATTGTTGTAAGGATAAAATCTTCATTTAAGAGAGTTTCTATTAAGAATAACAAGCTAAAAGAACTAGATAGTTTTATGAAATCAAAGGTAGAAGTTTTTCTTTTAGAAAGAAGTTGTATTGCTTCAAATAAAGGAGATTTATTTTCACATACTTGCCCAAGTTGTGGTGGTCCTCTGGAGGATACAATAGATATAAGATGCCCTTATTGTAGTTCAGTTCTTACCAGCTCTGACCATGATTGGCTAATAAGAGATATTCTTAGACCTTATGAATTTGCTGAAGAATATAAAAAAAGAAATAATAAAAATTCTAATCCATTTGAAAAAGATAATTTTAGCATTAATGAAATCATACTAAATAACATGTTGATACTTATGTATGCAGACAAAGAAATGCATGAAAAAGAAATGGAATTTGTAAAAGAAAGTGCTAAAAAACTTGGATTTAAAGAAGAAGTTGTTCATTACCTTGCTAGTTTGGCAAAGGAAAATAGATTATCTCTTAAATTTCCTAAAAAAGATAGTGAAAAAACAAAGCTAATAAATTATATGAATAAAGCAATCAATGTAGATGGAAAAATTACAGAAGAAGAGATAAAACTTATAAAGGAAATGGAAACAGCTCTAAAATTATAAACTAAAGTATTAAAAAAAAGAGTCATTTTTTAAATTTTGACTCTTTTTTATTAATCTTGCTTTATTATCTATTTTCTTTATATTTCATAAAAAATATTAAACCAATTAAACAAACTAAAACTGATGCTGGAGCAGTCAAACGTATTCCCAAATCATTTCCCACATCTTTACCTAGAATAATAAGAGAACTAAAAAGTAACATAGCAAGCATTTGTCCAATTTTACTCATAAACGTTCTTACTCCAAAAAACATAGCTTCATTTTTTTGACCTGTTTTTTTAGAATCTTCTTCAGCAATATCTGCCACAACAACATTGGGTAATATACCAAAGATTGCCATAGGTAATGCTGTTAATATTACTAAAAAATATGCTTGTACAATATTTGATAAAGGAATATAGTCCTTACCAAGAAAAAATACATAAGTATAACATATTGTTAAGTTAATAAAAGCAAATACAAGTAGCTTTTTCTTTCCTAATTTTTTTGCCAAAATATTAATAAAAGGATAATATATAAAAGAACAGATAACTAGAACCATATTTAATATTCCCATTAAAGCTTCTGGCAATTGTAACAATACCGTAGTATAATATATAAGTCCTGTTTGAAATACAGTTAAGGCTGTAAAATACATTAAGTCTGAAATTGTAAACATTAAGAAATTTTTGTTTTTAAATGTACTTTTTGCTGACTCAAAGACATTTTGTGCACTAGGCTTATTATCTGAATATTTCTTTTCATCTATTGTAAATACAGGTATTAACAAGAATATAAGAGATATACTTGATAAAATTAAAATAGTAAGTCTTATTGCAAAAACTCTATCTATTCCATTTTCTATTAATTGACCCCAAATGCTTGGTGCAAAAAAAGCTAAAGCTGTTCCTATAAAAAAAGTTACTGATATTGCAGTTGATAGATTAATTCTATCACTGTCATTTTTACCAAGTTCTGTTAGTAAAGCAAAATAAGGAGTAACATACATGGTATAAAATAAATAAAAAGCAAATAAAGAAAAAACTAAGAAGGCTATATTAATATGGCTTAGCTCTCCAATGGGAGAATAAAAAACTAAAAAAGTAAAAAATGCAAAGGGAACAGATGATTTCATCATAAAAGAAATCCTTCTACCATACTTTGATTTTGACTTGTCACTGGCATTGGCTATCCATGGGTCTGTAATTGCGTCAAATAATCTTCCACCCATAGTTATTAGACCAATTATTGTTAAGAAACCTATTATATTTCCTTGGGGAATATAAATTGTTAATCCTGCCTCTTTAGGTGGCAAATAAAACCAAACTAAGTATACATTAATTAGTCCTGATAAGGTAGACCAGCCTAATTGTCCCATTGAATAGTAAATAATATATTTTAATTTCAATTTGTTTTCTAACATTCTACACCGCCTATATTTTATTAAGAAGGGAATAAGATTCCCCTCTTAAATTTATTTACATTAATTAAAATCTATAAACTACACTCATTCCAAAGCTATTATAATCACTCCATTTTGTACCATCTTTTATAGCTTTTTCTATTTCACCTGCTAAACCTTTTGCCATACCTTCTGCAATAGTATTATCTGTAGTTATTCCTGAATCTATAAATCCTTGTTTTAATTGTTCAAGTTGAGAATTACTTACTTTATTATTAACATCCTTACCCTTTGCCATTTTGTAAAAAAAGCTTAAATCAACATTAGAACTCATTTCTATTGTAGCTTCTAACTGCCCCATTGAATCCAAACCAGCTAAGGTATAAGTCGTTTTGCCATTTCCTGCGATGCCTTTAAAATTTCCTGCTTCCATATTATACTCTGTTGCAGGTAACATCATATTTATAATTGTCTCATCTGTTACACCTAATGCATTTAATTGACTAATAGCCCCATTTCTCAAATTATCAAATGACTGTTGCACTGCATAATCCACTTGTCCATCATAAACCAAGTCTAAACCTTGAGAATCAGGTGTATCACATTTAGAAAATTCTCCAGCTATTTTTACTTTTTTACCAAATAAAGTAGTTTCATAACTAGCTCCAAATGTAGTAAACTCTGCTTCTACCTTCTGAATATTAAATCCTGTATTATAATATTTATTTGCTGTTTCAACTATTATATCAGGAGCAACCTCTGTATTAGTTTTTTGATAAGCTACAAAGGGTTTGAATTTTGAGCTATCTCCTAAAGCTAGTTCATAAGCTAGAGATAAATTTAATACATTTCCTGAATAAGCATCTTTATCAGTATTTACACTAATATCATTCTTGTTAAAAAAACTTCTAACATCTCCTTTTGAATCAACAACTTTTCTATTTCCTTTTGAATTTTGATAGGCTACATTAAAATGAAAACCACTTTGCTTTGCGTTAGCATAAATCACATGGGTTTCTGATACTGCATTATCAAAACCAGAAGAATTATTAATAAGGTCAGATGAACCTCTCAAATAAGCATATCCCAAACCTATTTTACCAGTATGAAAATCAACATGTACTCCAGGTTTATTTAATAGAGCAGTAGTTGTATAAGCTATAAAATCTCCATCTATATCTCCTCTAAAAAAATTAGTGCTTAGTGCATTTGCCGTTGCAGGTATACTTTGATTTCCTACAGTAATACCAAAGGGTCTTCCTATTAAATTTCCTTCTTCATCCTTTACTGCCCAAGGTCTCCACATTACAAAGGCATTTGTTAATTCTACTTTATTTCTTTCAAATTGTGTCCATGTAGGTTCTCCCAATTGACCTTTCCTTAGTTCTACATTGTCATTACTAGCCTGTGGATCCATATACAAACTCATAACTGCAAAGTATTCACTCATGCCAAGAGTTCCAGATGATAAATTTAAAGTTCCCTGTACCCTTGCAAATTGACTTTCCCTTTCATCAGCTCCACCTCTTACTGCCCATCCCCAATCTACATAATCAAAAGGTGTAGTAACATTATCTTGAGATTTTACCACAGCTTCTACCTCACCACTAATATTTAGTTTATAATTTTCATAATCATTTCCCAAAGCATTAAAAGATAAAGCAGACATCAAACAAAGTAATACATATTTTTTCATAAAATAACCTCCCGAGTTTTTATTTACAAACAAACAATTATTTTTCAATAAACTTTAAAAAATCTTCATATACTTCTAACTTATTGATTTCATTTAACATTTCGTGCCTGCCATCTGGATATAATTTTAAACTAACATTTTTTATTCCAGTATCTTTATAAGCCTTATATAATCTTTTAACACCCTTTCCCATTTTCCCAACAGGGTCTCTATCACCTGAAAAAATATATAAACTTATATTTTTATTTATTTTTTCTATTCTTTCTTTTTTTTGTAATTTTTTTATGCCACTATATAAATAATAATAAAACTGTGCTGGGAAAATATTTCCACATTCTTTATCCTTATTATATTTTTCTACCTCTTCAACATTTCTATTTAACCAAGCGTTTCTTCTCTTTTCCTTGAGGAAATGAAGACTATATAATCTAAAAGTTAAAAAGTCTATTATCTTGCTTCCACTTATTTTCTTTTTTAATTTCATCTCAATAAATGCTAATAGTATTCCAAAGGATAAATCCATTCTCATTTTTCCACATGAACCTGATAAAATCCCTTTATTGATAAAATGGCTATATCTAATAAGGTATTCTTGAAGGATAAAAGAACCCATGCTATGCCCTAAAACATATAGTTCCTTATTTTCATTTTCTGCTTTTATTAATTGAGTCAAAATAAATTCGTCTTCTACCATAAGTTCAAATCCGTTTTCCCCTATTTCCCCTGCATGTTCCCCTTCTTTTAGTGTTTTCCCATGTCCCCTGTGGTCATTTGCATATACTGAATAAGAGTGTTTATTTAAAAATAAGGCAAAGTCATTATATCTTTTAGCATGTTCCCCCATACCGTGTATAATTTGAATACAAGCCTTTGGATTTTCCACTTCCCACTTATAAGCCTTTATTTCAAAAGCATTAACACCCTTATATATAAATTCTTTCATATTTCCCACCTTTTTCTATTTAATTCCCAAAGCTAATTTTACTACCTCATAAGCACCATTATAGATTCCTTGCTCTTTATTTTTTAAGATTAAATTACACATCATTTCTAGTAAATCATCTTCTTTTAGCATTAAATCTAAAAATTGCAAGGTATGCTCGATTTTTTCGCATTCAATAGTTCCATCTCCAAGTTCACTGGCTCTAATTGCCCCCCATGCTTCATGTCCGCCTACTCTTTGGACCATAAGCTTTGGAACAGGGTAGAAGGCTAGTTCACTTGGTTTTGTGATGAATATATCTGTTTCCCTCATAAAAATATTACTCGTATATACTGCTGAAAATATATCTTCATTATAAAAAGCATAAATTCCACTTAAATTCTTATTCCTAATGTCCTCTGTAAAAGTTTTTGTTCTATCCCAGTCATCAAAGAATTTAAATGTATAAGGACTTATTTCAGGTATATTTTTTTCTATATTCTCCCAAACTTTTTTATGGTCTCCCACATTAATAAACAAGGCTACTTTTTCATTTTTTATTTCTTTAATTAGATGTCTAATAATATTCTCTGTTAATTCCTGCTGTGCTCCTGCCCCGCCAATACTAATTAAGATTCTTTTATTTTCTTTGTTTCTTAGTCTAGCCCTTCTTTTTTCACAGTCTTCTTCCAAGTTTGAAACTATTTCATGGTCTATATAATGACCTGTAAAGGCAATATCTTTCGCTGGTATTTCCTTTAGTCGATTTTGTTGTTTATCCATATTTAAAAGTGTTCTGTATGCCATATATGCTGAAGGACTTTGTACTGTATGAATTGTTCCCTCTGCAAGATGTAAGCCCAAAGAAAAATTGTCTGGAATAACATTAATTACTCTTTTCATTTTGGCATGTACTGCTGATTGAGCATTCCATACATGAGTTGCAATATAAGGAATACTTTTATCTATATGATTATATACACCTGTCATTAGTTGTGAGATACTTTGGTCTGCATAATTATAGTCAAGGCTTTTAAAACCATCTGTGGTTATTTTTTCCCAGTAAAACTTATTAAAAAGCTTATATTTTTGAGATAATCTTGAACCTAATGAATATAAGTCATTTAAGTGATTTATTATTTTTCCACAATTTGCCTCTTTAAATGATGCCAAATCAAACCAATATGGCGTATAACCCATAGAATTAACAGCTGATGCAATAGCCATAGCTATTCTATAATGTCCAAAGCCCATTCTTATATTTCCAATAATAACTGCCTTTTCTTTATCTATTCCTTCACCTGATTTAGAAAGAATAATATTTTTTGTATTAATTCCCTTTAATACTTCAATATCTTCACTAGCTAAAAGATAGTTATGTTTTCTATCATCAGAAAACTTTTTAATATATGATTTTTGTTTTTTTTCAGCTTTTTTAATTACTCTTTTACTTATTTTGTTTCCAAATATATTATCTTTCATCTACTCCTCCACTTTTTAATCAGTTATTTAGTTTGTTAGTTTTCTAATAATAAATAGTTGAAAATCCTTCTACCTTTTTACCATTGAATACTCTAACCTTAGAGCTTAAATTGATTAAAAACTCCATTTGTTCATTATTTAAAAGGATGCTTATTTTATAAAAATCATTATTTTCTTCTACACTTAATATTTCCCTAGTATGAATTTCAAAACCTTTCATATATAATTTTTCTTGTTCTTTATTGTACTGACTAATGTCATCAGAAGTAAAAAGTAAAGTACCAAATAATTGATTAATCCAAAATAAAGTTTCTTTTTGATTTTTTGATAATTTAATATTAGTATCTCTTAGTAAAAAGACATCTGGGTCATTATAAAAGGCATAAGAATCTAATTCATATCTACTAATTGAATTTTTTAATGCATTTTTAGTTGAAATTCTTTCCCTATGAAAATATTTCATATAAAATTTATCATCCCAGTCTAAACCAACATCACAGCCTATACGACAAAATTCCACTAGTCCCATAGCTGAATAGACAGGGCAAACGCATGAAGTATTTTTTTAGAAAATATGATATAATGCTACCAAATAAAAAGTTTGGAGTAGATTAAAATGACTAAATTAGATACTTTGATTACAATAACAGATCCTAGACAACCAAATAAAATAAAGCGTAAATTAGAAGATATTCTAATTACTACAATTTGTGCTGTACTATCAGGAGCTAATACATGGGATGATGTAATAGATTGGGCTTGTACTAAGCAGGAGTGGCTAGAACAGTATGTAGAATTTGAAAATGGGCTTCCTTCTCATGATACTTTTAATAGAGTTTTTTCTATGATTGATGGAAAAGAGTTAGAAAAATTATTTATAGAATGGACTAATACTATAAAGGAAAATCACCCACAAGAAGTAATAGCTATAGATGGAAAAACAATTAGAGGAAGTAGGTATAAAGGAGAAAAGAAATCGAAGATACATTTAGTAAGTGCTTGGGCAAGTGAAAATGGATTAGTTTTAGGACAAGTAAAAGTATCAGAAAAATCAAATGAAATAACAGCTATACCAGAACTCTTAAACTTATTAGATATCAAAAACAAAGTAATAACAATAGATGCAATGGGAACTCAAAAGAATATAGCCAAAGAAATCAAAGGATTAAAGGGAGAATATATTCTTTCATTAAAAGGTAATCAAAAGACATTATTGGAAGATGTCTCATATTTTTTTGAAGAAGAATTGAAAAATAATTCTTCAATTTTTTCATTTTCTCAAACAATAGAAAAATCTCATGGCAGAATAGAAACTAGAAAATGCTACGTGAGTGATGAAATAGACTGGATATCATCAAAAGATGAATGGTTAGGATTAAAAAGTATAATAATGATAGAATCAACAAGAGAAATAGATGGTGTAAAAAGTACAGAAAAGCGTTATTATATAAGTAGTTTATCAAAAGAATTTGATATGATGTTACCAAGAATAAGAAAGCATTGGGGCATAGAAAATTGTTTACACTGGGCATTAGATGTATCATTTAAAGAAGATAAAAGTAGAATAAGAAGTGGAAATGCAGCAGAAAATTTAGGTTTAGTAAGAAAGATATGTTTAAATCTATTGAGAAAAGAAAAAAGTTTCAAGGGAAGTTTGGAAAGAAAAAGAAAAAAAGCTGGCTGGGATAATGAATATTTAGAGAAAATTTTGTTCGGTTAAAAAAGAAATGGGGCAAATTACATTTTCATGCGTTTGCCCTGGGATGCCTGAGTAGTTACTTGACATCTTATATTTAAAATGGTATATTATTTTAACTAAGATTATAAAAATACTTATATTAGTATTTTTAAAAAAAAAAAAATAAAATGGAGGCTTTCATGAAAATATTTCAAAAAAATTTAATTGCTTTTTTTATAATTATTACTCTAATTTTTATTATGGGTATTTCTGCTCTCATAAATTTCAATCAAATAAAAATAAAAAATCATTACATCTACCAAAATAAAAATTTAATTGCTTTTCTAATTGAAAAAGAAGTGGACCATCTTAGATGGTTAAATAATTTAAATAATATGTTTATTTCTAATAAAATTCCTTTACAAGATAGTCATAAAATATGTGATTTAGGAAAATGATATTATGAACATAAACCTAAAGAATACTATAGAAAATTTTTTATCGCAATAGAAAAGCCTCATATAGAAGCTCATGAAAGCAGAAATAATATAATTAAAATTTTTGAATCAGGAAATATAGATGAGGCTAAATTATTATTTCAAACAAAAACTCAACCAGCTGTTTTAGAAGTGCAATATTACTTAACAAAATTAAAAGAAGAATCATCTAAAAATATTAATTCACTTATAAATGAAATCGAAATATTACACCACAAAATAGCTTTAACAAATGTAAGTATAATGATATTATCTGTTATAATAGTAATTTTAGTAATAAACTTTTTTAATATTCAAATTATTAAACCTATTATTGATATTACAGAAGTGCTTAGAAAACAAGCAAAATTAGATTTTTCTTTTAAAGAAAATGCAGGTGTAGTTAAATTATTCAATAGAAAAGATGAAATGGGTATCATTGTTAGAGCTTTAAAAGAAATGGAAGACAATGTTAGAGAATTTATTGTAGAAACTAGTAGAAAAACTAAAGTTCTTGAAAATTCTTCAAGTCATCTTGACAATATTACAGACCAATCATCTATAGGTGCAGAAGAAATAGCAAAGACAATAGAAAAAATGGCAATAGGAGTTAATCAACAAGCTAGTGATACAGAAAGTGCTACAAGTAGCATTGAAAATATTGATAAATTAATGAATCAAAATAGAGAAAATGTTAAAAATATCAATGAAGCTAGAAATTTAATAGATAAAGAAAAATTAGAAGGTTTTCAAATAATTGAAGAATTAATAAAAGCTTCTGAAGAAAATGATAGAATAACACAGGAGGTATACGACTTTGTTATTAATAATAGCCAAAATGCAGATGAAATAGCAAATGCGGGTAAAATGATAGAAAGTATTGCAGAACAAACGAATTTACTTGCTCTAAATGCTGCAATAGAAGCTGCAAGAGCTGGAGAAGCTGGAAGAGGATTCTCTGTAGTAGCAGATGAGATCAGAAAGCTTGCAGAACAATCCAATTTATTTGCAGGTAAGATAAAAGAAGTAATAGAAAAACTAAAGGCAGAGTCTAATCATGCTGTAAATAAAATGAATGAAGTAGGCTCTATAGTAGATGTTCAGAATAAAAAGGTAGAAGAAACAAAATTAAAGTTTGAATCAATAGCCAAGGCAATTGAAACCATGAAAAATATGATAGAAAATCTAAATCTTTCATCTAATGAAATAAATGAAAATAAGGATAAATTAATGGAAATTATGCAAAGCTTATTTGCCATAGCTCAAGAAAATGCAGCAGGAAGCGAAGAAGCTTCAGCAGCAATGGAACAGCAAGCAGCCTCTATAATAGAGATAGCTAATTCTAGTAAGGATTTATCTAAGGTAGCAGAAGAGTTAGAAGGAATGATAGCAAAGTTTAAGGTGGAATAGTCACATTTAAATTTAAAAACAGTCTAAAAATAAATAATAATCTATGTATAATAATTCTTTAAAATACAGTTTTGTTTAAATAATAGATGTTTAAAATTCAAACTATAAGGGAGACATTATTTATGAAATCATTGAAAATAAAAATAATAGCGTTAATTTTGCCATTTTTTATTTCGTTATTTACTATAACTATTTTATATTCTTATTATAATGCAAAAAAATTATAATTTCATCTAAAAAAAATGAATTAACACAATTTGTTTATAAAGAAAAAAATACAATAGACGGTTGGCTTAATTCAAAATTGAATATTTTAGAAACAGGACGAGCAACTGTAGAAAATTCCAATATAAGTCAGCAAGAAATAATTGAAGTTTTCTACAAAATTATCCAAGACTCCAATGGGGAATTTTCAGATATTTATATTGGAACTACTGATGGAACAATGATTGATGGTGGAAAACATCAACTTCCAGATGATTATGATCCTCGTAAAAGACCTTGGTATGGAGAAGGAATTCATTTTAATAACTTTACTTTTGGACAACCATATATGAGTAATTCTCCAAGAAAACTTGTTATCTCTGCTTCAGCAAAAGTCAAAAAACAAGATGATTCTATTATGGGAGTTATGGCTGGAGATATTATTCTTGAAGAAATTTCTCAAATAATAAAAAATGTTAAATATGGAAAAACAGGTTATGCATATATAGTTGATAAAAATACAGGTGAATTTATAGTTCATTCAAACAATGAATATATCGGAAAGAAAATAAGCAAAATATATACTGATTTATCCCCTTTAGAAAAGGAATTAATGGGAAATAAAAATGGCTTATATATTTATAGAGTAACTACTCAGGCATCCTAACAGGGTGCCATATTTTTTTAATTTTCCCTCTATTTTTGTTTTGCAATTTATGATATAATATAGACATCAACTTTAGAGGAGGTGTCCAT
>Ga0075011_10001634_pt1 | contig 12125 bp, 17 predicted proteins | sample TARM_MetaG_T_14_FD_72354 | JGI IMG/M metagenome (GOLD analysis project Ga0075011, IMG submission 72354) | Freshwater microbial communities from Pennsylvania, USA, analyzing microbe dynamics in response to fracking - TARM_MetaG_T_14 | ecosystem: Environmental > Aquatic > Freshwater > River...
CCCCAAGGCCGAGATGACCGCTGACCAGGCCATCAACCTGACTGCCCTGGGCGGCACCATGGGCCTGGCCCCGGAGGAGATCACCGCCGTGCTCAAGGACCAGACCAGCGAGGAGAAGGCCAAGCTGCGGCTGTACGAGGCCGCTGCCGAAAAGAACCCGGCCTTCGGCGTCGGGCGTCTCCAGTCCGGCGAGGACGAAGCGGACAAGTTCCGCATGGCGGCCACGGACGGCGTGGCCCTGCGCATGGGCCTGAAGGTGGACAAGCCCGCTGCCGGCGCGGACGAGTTCAAGGTGCTGTCGCTCCACGAGCTGGCCAGGATGTGCCTGGACCGTGAGGGCGTGGCTACCAAGACCCTGTCCCGCTACCAGCTGGCCAAGCAGGTTGTGCGCCTGTCCGCCGGCGGCGCGTCCACCAGCGACTTCGCCTCCATTTTCATGGACGCGGCCAACCGCACCTTGCAGCGGGCGTACACCGAAGCCCCCGAGACGTGGCGTCCGCTGGTCAACGTGGTACCCGCGTCCGACTTCAAGACCATCTACGGAATCTCCCTGTCCGAGGCCCCCGATCTGGAATTGATCGGTGAGAACGGCGAGTACAAGACCGGCGAACTCAAGGACAACCAGGAATCCTACCGCGTCGGCAAGTACGGCAAGATTCTGTCCCTGACCCTGGAGATGATCGTCAACGACGACCTGCGCGCCTTCAGCCGCATCCCGCAGCTGCTCGGCGCTGCTGCCAAGCGCAAGGTCGCCGATGTGGTCTACGGGCTGATCACCGGCAACCCTGTCATGAACGACGGCAAGGCTGTCTTCCATGCCAACCATAATAACCTGGCCGGAACCGGTGCCGCCGTCTCGGTCGACACCCTGTCCGAAGCCCGCGCCGCCATGCGCAAGCAGAAGGGGATGAACGGCGCGACCATGGACGTCACGCCCGCCATCCTGCTGCACCCCGTGGCCCTGGAGACCAGCGTCGAGATCCTGCTGCGCTCCACCGCGCTGCCCTCGGCCGAGATGTCCAGCGGCGTGCACAACCCCTGGGCCGGGAAGCTCCAGCCTGTGTCCGATCCGCGCCTGGACGCGGTTAGCGAGGCGGCCTGGTACCTCTTCGGCTCCCCGTCGCAGGTTGACACGGTAGAGCTGGCCTTCCTGGACGGCAACGAACAGCCCTACCTCGAAGAGAACGACGAGTTCGTTCGCGACGCCGTGTCCTACAAGTGCCGCCACATCTTCGGCGGCGGCTGGCAGGATTCCCTGGGCGTCTACAAGAACCCCGGCGAATAGCCCCGAACCGACAACCGCCCCGGCTTAGGGCCGGGGCGAGCACAAGGAGAACACCATGGCTCAGACCCATGTTCAGCCCGGAAAATTCATGACCTACACCAACGGCACCGGCTCCGACATCGTGTCCGGTCAGATGGTGCTGGTCGGTTCGCTCCTGGGCGTTGCCACCGTGGACATCCCGGACGGCGAGACCGGCGAGCTGGCAATGAAGGAAATTCACCACCTGCCCAAGGCCGCCGGAGCCATTGGCCAGGGCGTCCCGCTCTACCATGACGCGGACGGCGACCCGGTGGACGGCACGGCCGGGACCGGCACGCTGACCACCACGGCCACGGACAACACCCTGGTGGGCCACGCCTGGGCCGCCGCGGCCAGCGACGACGCCGAAGTGGCTATCGATCTGAACGCGTAACTTCCCTACCTCCTCGCAGGGGCGGCCCGGCTTTGCAACCAGGTCGGGCCGTCCTGAAAGGATGAGGGCAGCGACAGGGGCGACGTATGAACCTTTTGGGATGGATGTACGCGATGTGGGATCAGATCACATTCAAGAGCTGCGCAGCCGCATGTCTGGGAGGGGTGGGGTGGCTGCTCGGAGGATTCGACCTTCCGTTCAAGGCTTTGGTCGCCCTGTTCCTGGCGGACTATCTGCTCGGTTTCGGTCGGGCCTGCTACCACAAGCAGATCAGCTTTACCCGGATGCGTCACGGCATCCTCAAATTTCTGCTCTACATCGTAGCGGTGGCGGCGGCCAACATGCTGGACATCGCGTCCCGTGGAGCGGTCCCCTGGTTCCACGATCCCGCGCGTGACTTCATGGTCTGCTACCTGGCCGTTTGCGAATTTTTGTCCGTGTCCGTCCACCTGGCTGCCGAGGGCGTGCGCATGCCTGAGTGGCTGGTTTCACGCATCGAGCGGTTCCGGACGGTAGCGGAGACAGCCGAAGCAAAGGAGGTGTCCCGTGATTGAGATCAGATTGCAACGCGACATCCGCGACGGGCGGGTGACCATGGGGCGGCTGTTCGTGGTGGATGGCGACGTGGAGACCGCGTGGCTCTACACCCTGGAAAATCCGTGGCAGCGCAACAAACCGAATATATCGTGCATCCCGGCCGGGCGGTACATCTGCCGCCGCAAAATTTCCCCGACCTACGGCGAGACCTTCGAGGTGACCGACGTCCACGGTCGGACGCACATCCTTTTTCACTGGGGCAACTACGTGGGCAACACCATGGGGTGCATCCTGCTCGGCACCACGCGTGACCCCGCAGTGCCCGCCGTGTGGAACAGCCGGACCGCCCACGCCGAGTTCATGGATGATTTGTACGGCGTTGAGCAGTTCCCGCTGGAGATTGTCGACGAAGACTATCAGGAGGCCGCGTGATGCTGTCGTGGATCATCAAGCTGTTCGGATCCGGCGGCACCTGGAAGTGGATCTCCTTGGCCGCCATGGCTGTCGTGGTGGCCGGGCTCATGTGGTCCAGAACCAGCCTCAAGGCGAAGCTGGCCGAGGCGCGCACCGAGATCGTCGCTGCCCAGGCTGACCGGGCGCAGGCGCTTGCCGCCTACGAGTCGGCCGAGGCCGCGCTGGCCGAACTGAGGGAAATCGACGCGGCCAAGGACCAGGCCCTGGCCGAGCGCGCCGTGGAGACCAAGCGGATCGCCGCCGAGCGGAACAAATTTCAACGCGCCTGGAAGGAGGTTTTGCTGCATGAGGAAGTTCGCTCCTGGGCTGACACTCCTGTGCCTGCTGATGTTCGCGGGTTGCTCCGCTGAACGTCCGCAGGTGGTGACCCGGACCGAGGTCGTGCGCATCTCCATCCCGGAGCATCTCACACAGCCGACGCCCGAGCCCGAGTGTCTTATCGAGGTAAACGGCGATTTTGTGCCGTGCATCCGGGCGCTTCGTGAAGCTCTGGGCATGGCCAACGCCGACAAGGCGGCCATCCGTGGGCTGAATGAGGCAACCAACCAAAATGACAAGGAGTGACATCATGAACCTTGAGAAGAGCAAAAAGCAGATCGGCGACGCAGCCGAGCATGCCGTGAATGAGTTTCAGGAAGAGACAGCCAAGGCCTGCGACAAGGCCGAGGACGCCGCCGAAGGGCTGTGGGCCAGGCACAAGGTGACCATCATTGCGTGCGCCGTGGCCGTGGTCTGCATCATCGTGGCCGTTGCGGCCATGGCGGAGTAGGGGGCGGCCGTGTTTGCCGAAGCCGCTCAGGTTTTTCTCGATACGTTCGGCGAGCCCGTCGTGTTCTATCCGCGCGACGAGATGTCCAAGCCGTTGACCGCCATGGTGGAGGACTTCGGCATGAGCGACGTCCCGGCCGGGTGGCCCGGCGCTCCCGTGTTCGAGGGTACCGGGCGTTACGCCGAGATCCGGGTGCGGCCCGTGGACGTGGACCGCGAGCCGACCAAGGCGGACAGCTTCCGCTACGGCGAGCTCGAATACGAGATCCGGGCCGTGAGCCCGCTCCCCCGGCGGGGATCGGATCAGGCCTGGTGGTCGTGCCTGTGCGTGGCCCTACAGGGCGGGGTGTACCGATGAGCGTCTCGAATTTTGACACCGTGCGGATCAAGGGCCGCGTCTACTCGTTTCACGGGGCCAAGACCGGGACCATGGTCACCGTCAATGACGGCGTCACGCCGTTTATGGCCTACCTAGCCAAGACGTTTCCCAAGGAATTCACCAAGGCCCTGGGGTCGGTTGGCTGGTGGCTGCGCAAGCGTATCCAGGATGCGGCCTACTCCGATAATCCGCCACACGCAAACTGGCCGGCGCTGTCCGACATTCAGCAGCTACGTACCTTGGATGACCTCAAGCGGGAGCGGCTGGGGAAGAAGCTGCGTGACCCGGCCACGCACCCCTTCGGCGCGTTGGTCAAGGCCGTGGGCTACAAGCGGGACAAGGCGCTGATGCGTGTCCGGGTGGGCTGGCTGTCACAGGATGCCGCGGCCAAGGCGGCCCGGCTCCAGGCCGGGTTCTCCACCAAGGTCACGCCCAAGATGCGCCGATTCTTTGCGGCGGCCGGGCTGGGCATTCCCCAAGGCGAGACCATCGAAACCAAGGGGCGAGAACTGATCAAGCCCGTGTTCGAGGCGTCCAAGAAAGAGATTGGGGTGCGGATCGAAACCAAGATAGCCCAGTACCTGGGCCGGTCCGAGCGCCGCTTCAGCCGGGCGGCATAGGGAGACTACATGGACACCATCGACAGCCAAACCATCGCTACCACCTGGTACGAGGCCCTGCTCGGGGCCGTGCCGGTGAACGACTTTTGCGAGGCAGCGTTCGGCCGCAAGCCGCACCTCTTCCTGGACTTCGATCCGCGCGACATGGAGGGCAGCCAAGACACCCCGTTCGTTGGTGTCATCCCCATCTCGGACAGGGACGGTCAGGAGATCGAGAATGCCACGCATGTGGTCATGGTGGTGCTCGGCATCAAGGACACGGCCAAGGATTATGACGAGGGCAAGCGAGGGGTCCGCTATCGGGGCGGACGGACGCTCAAGGAGTTCGAGGCCGCGGTGCGCGGCTACCTGGAAGGCCTGGAATATCCCCTGTCCGACTGGCAGGCGGAGAAGTCCAACCCCGGCAAGGGATATTTCGAGAGACACATTTTCATCACCGTCAACATCCCCAACACCTTGGGTTTGTAGGAGGACACCATGACACAGGCGAAAGGCTTCAAGGGCAAAGCCCTGATCGGCTTCGAGACGGCCTTCGGCGTGATCAACGCAGAAGGGGTCAGGAAGCCGTATCTGATCCCGTTCAACAACTTCGAGCCGAGCGCCAGCCAGACGCTGGAGGATGATCCGCTGATTCGCGGCACCCGCAACCCCACTGCACCGGTGCGCGGCAACATCGACGAATCCGGGTCGGCCACCGTGCCGGTGGACGCCCACGCCATCGGCCTGTGGCTCAAGGCACTGTTCGGCGTGCCAACCACCACGGCGGTGGGCGCGGTGAACCTGGACGACGACAACGCCGTCGACCTCGGCAGCGGCAAGGTGGGGCTGCCCGCCACCGCCCACGGCCTGGAGCCGTCCGCGCCGGTGGTCATCTCCGGCACCACGAACTACGACGGCTATCACATGCTGGCCCCGGAGACCTCGGCCAATCAGCTGGTCATCAGCGCCGCCTACGTGAGCGAACTGCTGGACAGCTCGGACACCGCGACCCCAACGCGGCGTGTGACCCTGGACGCCGCCGCAGTCACCGACCTGGGCGGCGGTCAGGTGGGACTGCCCTGCGCCGGGCACGGCCTGCCCGTGGGCGCGGAGATCACCGTGGCCGGCACCACCAACTACAACGCGGCCTACACGATCAAGCGCGGTACCACGGCAAGCGTGATCGCGGTCACCGCGACCTACGCGGCCGAGACCCTGAACGGGGACGAGACCGCCGACTGCCTGTTTTACCGGCACGTCTACGCCATCGACGATTCCCTGGGCTTCGAGATGCCCTCCGTGACCGCCGAGAAGCGATTCCCGGACCTGCCGCTGTACCTGCACGCCTACGGCCTCAAGGTCGGTTCCGCCGAGCTGTCCGCGGGTGGATCGGGCGTGGTGGGCGTGAATTTGTCGCTGACCGGGGTGGACGAGCAGAAAAGTTCCACTCCTTTCGATGACCACGAGAACGACATCCCCGTGCAGTTTCCGCTGGTGCGGTTCAGCCAGGGCGACGCGCGGGTGGTGGACGACGGCGAGACCATCACCAACCGGTTCTCTTCCGTGACCCTGAGCATCAACGCCGACCTGGACACGGGCGACGATCAGTACACCATCGGCTCCGGCGGCCGCCGCGTGGCCCTGCCCGAGGGGATCATGGGCTTGTCCGGCAACATCTCCGGCCTGTTCACTTCCACCCGGTTCCTGGATCGCGCCGAGGCCGAGACCCGTTCGCCCCTGGCGTTCGGCTGGTACAAGGGCGGCTACGGCCTGACCGTGTCCATGGAGGAGACCGAGATCGAGCGCAAGACGCCCGGCATCTCCGGCCCCAAGGGCATCAAGGAGGAGTTCGGCTACCGCGCGTTCTACGACGCGGGCGCGGCCGGATCGGCCATCGTGGTCACCCTGCAGAATGAGATCAAGACCTGGGAGGAGTAGAGCATGAGCGAATTCATTTTACCCAAGAATCCGGAAGAGTGCCGGACCCTGTCCGCCGAAGACGCCAAGGAATACCTGCGGCGCGAGGCCGAGACCGTGGGCGCACCGGAAAAGGGAATCGACCTGGCGCAGTGGGTCATCGAGAAGGCCTACGGCAAGGACGTCTATGACGAACTCAAGGTGTGCAACCGCAAGACGAACACCTTGAACGCCATGATCACCACCTCCACCTTCGGGCTGCGGGACGAAATAAAAAACTTCATGAGGTCTGGGAATGGCGAACCGACCCGGACCGAATAGATTACTGCCGGACGTGCGGCGGCTCCGGCCCGGAGTGCGAGGCGTGCGAGAATTCGCAGGGGGTGGAGTTGTGGCCGGAGAACCGGGGCGCGTGGCGGCTGTGGTGCGGGGTGTCCACGCAGTGGCGTTCGTCGGGTTTCGGGGTCATCGGGTTGGATTATTCGGTGATCCGAGAGACCGCCGCCATGCTGCTGCCGCCGGTGGACTACACCCCGCGCTCGTTCGCCAAGCTGCGGGCCCTGGAGCAGGCCGAGCTGGAACGGCAGGCCGAGCGGATGGAAGAGCAGCGGCGGGCTACAAAATCGGGAGCAGGAACTTGAGGGCGGCCAGGAAGATGACGGCCCAGAAGATGATTTTGATGACCTGCTCAATTGCTCCGACCCCGGCTTTGGCACCCTTCCCGGCAGCATCAAGGGACGCGTCGAGAAAGTCCTTGGCTGTTGGAGGTTCGTACAGCCTAGGGTCGCGCATCTGCTGGAGTCGGTAGTCATCATCAGGTCGTACAGGCTTCATATTAAAAAAATAGGGCAAGATATATTTAAAGTCAAGCGGGGTTCGGATTATGGCCGCACACTCACAGATCATCATTTCGGCCAGGGATATGGCCAGTGGAACCATGCGCCGGATCGGCTTGGTCAGTCGCAACCTGACCAACGAACTGTTCAGCATGCGCAACGCGCTGATGGGCGGGGCGGTGGCCGGTATGGCGGCTATGGTCCGGCAGTCCATCGAGGCCACGGACCAGATCGGCAAGGTGGCGGATAAGGTAGGCCTGACCACGGACCAGCTCCAGGAACTGCGCTACGCGGCCAACCTGGCCGGGGTGGCGCAGAGTCAGTTGGACATGGGCATGCAGCGATTTTCCCGGCGTTTGGGTGAGGTGGCCCAGGGCCAGGGGGAGCTGCTCAAGACCTCCGCGCAGTACGACGTGGAACTGCGCAACGCCGACGGATCCATGCGCTCCAACATCGATCTGCTGGGTGAATGGTCCAACGTCATTCAGAATGCCGAGTCCGACCAGGAAGCACTCCGTATCGCGTTCAAATTGTTCGACAGTGAAGGCGCGGCCCTGGTCAACATGCTGCGCGGCGGATCCGAGGGGTTGAAGGGCCTGCGGCGAGGGGCGCGTGACTTGGGTGTGGTCATCGAAGAAAGGCTGGTGCGCACCGCGGAAAAGGCGAACGACCAGCTGACCAAGATGGAGATGCTGGTCAAAGCACAGCTTCGGTCCACTCTGGTTGAGCTGTCTCCCGACATCATCGAGGTCGCTAACGGCACCTTCGAGTGGGTTAAGGCAAACCGCGAGCTTCTGACCCAGCAGGTACCTCAATTTGTTAGGGAGACGGTGCAGGTTGTAAAAGAATTCAATGGCGTCGTCAGCGTTAGCGCAGAAGTTGGAGCGCTACAAATAGGTAGTCTCGGATATATCGGATATAGGTTGTTTGGGTCCGCAGGGCCTGCGGCAATCCTTACTGGCCTCTATGCTGCGCACAAAGGAGCCGAGGCTTTCAATCAGGTTGCGACTCCTTTGGCGGAACAGTCGGGGCTTCTTATGCCCGCCCCAGAGGGGTACGACAAGAGCGCTGAAGAACCTATGGGCCTTGGCGACTGGATGCATGGTGGCCGAGTGGACAAGGTTTATCGTGAATTTATGAGGAGATTGGGTGGTGCCGTCTCTGGGAAGGGTCATTTTCTCTCCGGCGGGATCACCGATGACTACAAGGCGGTGCTTGAGGCGGCCAAGCAAGGGAGTGTGCCGAGGTCGTTGCTCATGGCGAGGCCGCCCGAGGAGTCCGTCGACCCCAGGGACAGGGATTACTCCGGCGCGCACCCCCAGCCGTGGTATGAGCCGTCCGCTCCAGCCACGCCCATGACCGACCCGCAGCTCAAGCTACAGGAGAGCCTGAACCGCGAGATTAGGCGGTTGACCCTGGATCAGTATGCCTTTGCCCGGGCTGAGGCCGAGCGGACCTACCAGAAGGATCTGGAGATCGCAGGCAAGAGCCAGGAGCTGATCGCCCAGGCCGGGGAGCGGCGGCGGTTGTCCCTGGCATCCGTGGCCGAGGAGGAGACGAAGGCCCGTCAGCAGCAGGCCGAACAAGCGGCCCAGGCCCAGGCGGACCTGACCGCCGAGATCGAGCGGGCCACGCTGGGGCGTTACGAGGCGCAGCGGCGCGAGACGAAGCGGTATTACGACGATCTGGTCAAGCGCGCCGAGGCGGCCGGGCGGGAGACCGTCGGCATCGAGCAGAGCCGTGCGGAACGGATAGCGGAGATCAACGAGTCTCAGCGCGAGGACGCCCGCCGGACCGCCGAAGAAATGTCCCGAGGCATCAAGGACGCGCACATCAAGATGCTCGCATCCTCCGATTCCATGGCCGACGGTTTTGAGCTGGCCATGGAGCGGATGGGCGATACCTCGCAGTCCGTGGCCGAGCGGACGGCGGACGTCTGGGAGTCCTCCACGAGACAGGCCGCGAACGTGATCACCGACGCGTTGATGATGCAGGAGGTCAACTTCGGCAACTTCCTGGTCAGCCTCCAGCGCAAGGCCATGAACGCCTGGATATCCGAGCCGCTGATGAATGGGCTGATGGATTTCGGCTCATCGATCATCAAGAACGGATTCGCTAACGGCGGCATCTCCTACGGTCCCCAGATGGCCATGGTCTCCGAGGGGGCCATCCCGGTGGAGGCGCACGTGCCCCTGCCTGACGGGCGTTCGATTCCGGTCACGGTGTCCGGCGTGGGCGGCGGAGGCGGCGGCATCCGTGACGTGAAGATCAACATTTACAACCAGGGTGGCCAGGCCGTGGACATGGCCCAGTCTCAGGTTCGTTTCGACGAGACCGACCTGGTCATCGACTGCTTTCTGAAAGGGTTGGAGGAGAACCGTCGGGGCGTGGCAACCATGTTGCAGGGAGGGCAGTTCTGATGCCCTTCGTTTTCCCGGACATCAAGGCCCCGTCCTCCATCGACTACGGCGGACCCTACGATCCTTTCCTCGAGGACGAGTTCGAATCCGGCGACGGCGGTGGCCGCCCGGAGTTCACCGCGCCCCGGGAGAACCCCGAGGTCTGGACCTGGGGCAAGCTGCCCCGCGCCGACCTTTCCGCGTTGCTCATCTTCCGCAAGGCGGTGCGAGCCGCCAAGTTCACCTTGATCCATCCCTCCACCGGCGAGACGCACGAGTACCGCTTCATCGGCAAAGGCATCCCCTACAAGGAGAACGGAAAGTATCCCGACCAGTTCAGCGTGACCATGACCATTAGGAGGGCGGACGTCTGATGCCGAGCCTTGAAGCCATCCAGGAACGCAATGTCCAGTATTCGACCAGTTCGTACATCTGGCTGCTGGAGGTCCTTTTGCCCAGCGGCGAGGATATCCGCATCTGCCGCAACACCGAGGACCTGGAGTGGCCCACCGGTTCCGGCGTGTGGTGGCAGGGGCTGGAGTTCGAGTTCGACGACATCGAGGAGACGAACAAGCACGAGAACCGCAAGTTCACCTTCCGGCTGTCCAACTCCAATGCCTCCGGCGCGCTGGTCTCCCACGTGGAGGAGTTGGACGCCTGGCGCAAGGAGCATGGGCACGAGCCCTGCAACGCGCGCCTGATCGGCGTCAACTCCAAGCTGCTGCACGAGACCGAGCCGCAGGTGGAATACTGGTTCGAGGACGCGGGCATTTCCATTCCCCCGCCCATGCGCTGGGTCCTGTTCAAGGCCGGGGCCCAGGACATCTTCAAGGTGCCGTTCCCCAGGCGGCACATCTATCGCGATTTCTGCACCTGGATTCCCTACAGCGACACCAACGGGCTGGGGGATCACTACGAGTGCCCCTACGTGAGCGCCTGCAATCACACCCTGACCGCCTGCCGGGAGACGTGGGGCAACACCATCAACTTCGGCGGGTTCGCCATGGTGGAAAGGGGGGCGACCCTTGTTGTCTAACCTTCTCGATTTGCAGGCGGCCCAGTTCCGCGACGGCGGCCGAGGCCAGGTGGTCGGCGGCTACTTCCAGTACGATTGCTGGGGGCTGGTCATGGCCGTGTTCGAGTGCTTCGGCGTGGCCGTGCCCGACTTCGCCCGGAGTTGTTGGGACGCGGACGGGAATCATGCGGTCTACGAAGACGAGCGCGACAGCGGCCGCTGGGAACTGCTGGCCGCGCCCGAGGCCCCTTGCCTGGTGGTCATGCGCACGCACCCGGACGCGCCCGAGGCCTGCAACCATTACGGCGTGTACGTGGGTGGCGGGAAGATGTTGCACATGCGCGACGAGGTCGGGGTCAAACTCGACGAGGTATTTGAGCGCCCCTGGAAACGGTTCATCCTGGAGTATCGACGGTGGAACGGCAATACGTCTCGGTAAAGACCATCCTCAACATCGTTGACCCGGACGGCGAGCCGACCTGTCGCGAGTGGTGGCACGCGGGTCGGAAGGTGCGCGACTACCTGCCGCACACCGTGGAACTGATGCGGGAGACCGAGCTGGCCGTGTCGGTCAACGGCAACCTTCTGAGCCCGTTCGAACAAATATCCTACGTGGTCCAACCGGACGACTTCATCTTGTTCAAGGTCATCCCCCTGGGCGGGGGAGGCGGTGGGAAGAATCCGCTGGCCGCCGTCGCTGCTTTGGGCTTGATGGTGATGGGGCAGGTGTACGCGCCCAGCATCCTGGCGGCAATGGGCGGTGTTGGGGCCGGTTTTGTCGGTCCGCTGGCGGCTGGTCAGTTCTACACCGCTTCCTGGATGACGGCCGCCGTGGCCGGCGGTATCTCCATGGTGGGCGGTTACGCGGTCAACGCCGTGCTTGGCGCAGGCCGCCCGGACATGCCGTCCATGGGCATCGGCAAGACGGGCTGGGAGGAGTCGCCGACCTACGGGTGGGCCGCCGAGTCCAACCCGACGCAGAATGGCCGGGTGCTGCCCGTGGTCTATGGCGAGCCCAGGAACGTCAAGCCGTTCCTGGCCAGCCGGTACATTCGCACCGACGGAGACAAGCAGTTCCTCAACCTGCTGTATCTGCTGGGCGAGGGCGAGCAGCTGGAACCGCAGGACATCAAGATCAACGACCAGCCGCTGGCCAACTTCTCGGAGGTGACCTGGGACTGGCGGCCCGGAACCGGAGATCAAGCCCCCATCCCGGCCTTCAACGATTCCATTTTCGAGACTGCCGTGGGGTCCAAGATCAGTTTTGAATCCCCCATCATCATCACCTGCGAGGGGGGTAACCTGGACGCCCTGGGTGTGGGGCTGTGCGCCCGGGCTGGTATGGCCAAGTTCACCAGCGAGTTGACGACAACGTCGGTCACGGTCCGCCTGGAGTACCGGCGGGTCGGTGAAAACGAATGGACGCTGTGGGGGGACGAGGTCATCTCTGGCGCGCAACGCTCTCAGCTCAACCGTTATTTCCGCAAGTCCGTGCCTGCCGGGC
>Ga0075011_10001635_pt1 | contig 12119 bp, 17 predicted proteins | sample TARM_MetaG_T_14_FD_72354 | JGI IMG/M metagenome (GOLD analysis project Ga0075011, IMG submission 72354) | Freshwater microbial communities from Pennsylvania, USA, analyzing microbe dynamics in response to fracking - TARM_MetaG_T_14 | ecosystem: Environmental > Aquatic > Freshwater > River...
CAATATTATTTAGTTCTTCAATGAAAAAGGGTATATTTTCAAATGACATAGCTGTTCTCCGGTAGAATTTTCAAGGCTTCTACACTTATGATTTTGTTATAAATAAAATGTGCTAACGGATGAGCTTGTGTCTGCCGCTATGGGATTTCCGAGCAAGTGTCTGCGTGATTTAAAATTTTTAATTGTAAATAGGTTTGTTGACAAAAAAAATTCATCAACAAGAGCAAAATTTTTTGCTTTTTTTTCCAGCGTTAAAGCCTGATTATTCACTAATTTCTGTTATATAGAGGCACTAAATGAATATTACTAAAAGTCGGCATGGATCTAATTTTAACCTAGCTATTGAAGATGAAGCTAGTGTTTATAGCCAAGATCTGGCAGATCTTGAATTAGTGATCGGTGACGATGAATCCAGCGCGCAAAAAGTGCGCAATAAAAATAGAGACAAGCGATTAATTAAAGAAAAAATCGAGAGTCAGCTGGAGAGAATAAGAGAAAAAAAAGAGCATGATTTTTTGTACGATGACTGGAATTAAAGGCTAATGTAAATGCTGAGGTTAATCCGGTTATTAATCTCAGCCAGCTAAATATCCCGCTAAAAGAGTACGCTTCACTGCATGATCTGCCTCTGCGTTATTCTGACAAACCTTCTAATGCTATCTGGATTTCCTGCAGCTTCACTCGTAATTTTAGTATGTTATCAGGACCCATCCGAATCATCAGTTTATCCGCTGATGGCAGCGCTTCTAATTCCGCTTCGGCGAATTTATACATAGCGGATGGCGCCACTAATTTAATAGGCTCACGAACAATCGGGGCGTTGAGCACAGTTTCTATTGCATCATACAAGGTTGACTCAAATTCATTCTCTGAATAGCCAAGCTCCTGATAAGCCTTATCAAATAAAGGTTTTAAGGTGCGGTACTGAGCAATCGCGAAGTCAGTATCAATAGTGTTTATAATATCCACATACAAATCATAACGGTGATAGCTTTGTTCATTAAGGTAAATCTCTTTATCAATTTTAATGACGCTAAATGGCTGCATTGGTTTCGCTAACGGGCTGTACTTGGAGAGTAATTCACCTCTGGAGAGATTATCAACAAAGACAACGAAATTGCGGATAATGTCACGGCGGGTTAATAATTTTGTATAACCGGGTAATTGTGACAGTTGCTCTGCGGATGCTAATGCCATTGCATCTGAATCATCCAGCGAGGGCAGTTGGCTCGCTGCTGCAACTTCGTTGTCGGGCTCAATAATCTGCTCAGGCTCTGCTGCGGGTGTTAATTCCTTATCAATTTCCGGTGCAACTGGCTGAGGCTCTTCAATGGCGGGAACGGGAACGGGCAACGTCTCTGGCACAGGTAGAGGTAGAGGAGAGGGAGTTTGGCTGCTGATATAAAAATAAGTGCCGGCAGAGAGAATAGCCAGCGTAATAAGGGTGAAAATCAGCTTAGAATTGCGGCCTGCTTTATTCTTTTCTACTGGTTGCATTGTTTTTCCTCGGAATATTCATAACTGCTTAGCATAGTGTTTATTATCAGTGCATCTGTTCACATAGGGGGAACTCTTTAGCCACAGATCATAACGCTCTTTTTGTGTGCAGCAAAGCCCCGTATCGTCTTTATATACAAAGCACTGTAAAATCTGCTGCGCGCAGTTTGCAGTGCTTGAAGTATAATTTAAAGCGTTACTCATAAGTGTCAATGCCGTGCGAAAATTAACCATAAAAAATGAGAGTTAACGCATTATTAGCCTTGTTTGTGTGGATCTTTACTGCACATCTGCAACGGGTGTTGTGTAAGCTTTCGTTCCCCAAAGCGGCACAGTAGACATGGCATGTTTATAGCTGCCATTTACCTCTTTGGTGCTAAATGCAACGTAAATTAAGGTCTGTGTTGAGGGATCAAAAATACGTTTTATTTTTAGCGTCTTAAACAAGATGCTTTTTGATTTTTTAAAAACCACTTCACCGCTTGTCGATTTGTTCACTTGTTCTAACATAGCCATAGTTATATCACCTGTTTGGCGACAGCTGATGGATGAGTCGGAGGGATCTGCAAAATCTAAATCAGCAACAATATTTGAAATATGACAAGTTACGCCCGGGACGATTGGATCGCTTAACTTTTCGATTTTAATATCCTTAGTGGTAAAAAAACCTAAAGACACATCACCGACTTCATCTTTTGAGCAACTTTTTAAGGCAAAAAATCCAATCACTAACACAATAATGATCGCGCCGATTAATTTAATCTTTTTCATTGCTTATTTTCCTCTATGCTTATTTCTTAAAATCCCAAGACAGATTGGAGACGAGTTGGCAGCCATCGCATTTAAAATCGAAAATATCAAACAGTGGCGCAGGTAATTTCCACTCTCCACCACAGCCTGGGCATTTACGCTCTTGCTCTGCCTGCAAACTTTTGCCTGCCACTCGGTATAGATAGTAATAGGTTGGTACTTGGGTTATCTGCTCAATGCGCTGACAAAGATTAAAACCTTGGTAGAAGAGCTTACTGTCAATATCGCCCATCTCTTTTAAAATAAAAGCAGAAACTGCCGAGCCGTTCATCTGCAGCTCATCACAGTTAACCCACTCTTCCTGCCACTTTAGCACACTTTTGCGATCGCCATTACTGATAGCCTGTGGCGTGCGATAGAGGGGAATAGGCGCCAGCGTTTCACCGCAGCGCAGTGGTGAGCAGGTATCTAAGAAGGTGGTATATAAAATCTGCCAGCTTGGCTGGAAGTTTTGCGCGCATTCCAGTGAGTTGAGATCTTCGCCAATGGTTTTGATTTTTGGCGCAAGTAATCCCGCTTCCGTTAATCTATCTAATGCCTGTTTGACCTGCGGGCTGTTAAATAGCTCATTTAAGCTGTTCTCTTCCGGGCAGACTAAACGTGTCACAAACCAGCCGGAAAACATGGCAATGGGGAATTCACGCCCTAAGATCTGTCCGTTATAACGGAGCATATCAAGGTAATTATTGATGGCGCGTTCAACCGTCGCATACTGGGTATTCTGATAACACTCAAATTTTAGCTCTTTAATAAACACGCTTAATTTTGCTCTTCTTTTGTCAGTTGTTGTTGCAGGCGTGCCACTTCTATCTGTAGGCTTTTTATCTCCGCAAGCAGCGGTGCCAGCGCCTGTTGGATCTTTGTATCTAGCAAGAGGTCAAAACTGCCGCTCTCTTCACTGACTGTGTGGGGTGTCGGCTGACTGGCAATATTTATCTCTTTGTGCGGATTTTCTTTCCACATTTTCAATCCCTGAATAATCATCGGTAGCGGTATGTTTTTCGGTAAACGTGATTTTATTAATGCGGTATTGGGCACTTTACCCTCTTTGCTGAGCTGCTGCGCAATTAAAATAATTCTGTCCATAAAGAGCCTTATTGATAATAAATAATTAATGAAAGGTATCGGGCTCTTCAAAAGAGCGGTAAACCGGCAGTTCGAAGCGGGGTTTACGCAATCCGGATAAAAACAGACGGCCCTGATAGTTGTTATCATTATCGCTGCTAAATTCAAAAATGAAACAGGCCTGCAGGAAATTATCCCCCAATTTGAAATTAAATTGCGAGCGAGCGACGCTGAGCAGTTGCAGATCGAGTTTAAAACAGTGCTCCGTGATAAGCGCCTTCGCATGCTCAGATTGCTGGCGCAGTTTCCAGATAAGCGTGCCAGCGACCACAGAAAAAAGAATAAACAGCAGATCTGTCATAAAGGCTCCCTAATTAGTTTTCACGCCGGAAAACAGCATACCGATTGCCTCAGATAAAGCCGGAGAGCGCGCGCTTAAACGCAACTGCTTGAGTACCTTATCGCGCAGCGCCGGAATGGCCACCAAATCGCTAAACAGTGCAGGAAAAAGCGCACAATGATGGTTGGCCAGGCTTTCCAAAAAACGATTGAGCAAGGTTTCATCTTCAAGCAGATGCCACAATCGTCCCGCAATACTGATATACCAATGTTCGTTATAGACAAGTGCGGAGGAAAATTGTTTTTCCAGCAGGGCTCTGGTGACGTCCACGGCGGGGGTACTGGCCAGTGCGCGTAATAATAAAATTGCGTTGCCCTGATGATTTGCCTGTAGCTCAAGATCTGCCTGTTTGGCGATAGCAGTCGCTAACTCAGCGCTGACTTGCTGTTGATGCTCTAAGCATAATGCCAATGTCTGCAAGGGTTGCTGAGGCAGATGGGGCAGGGCATTAATTAAATTTTTCTGGTTATTATCATGACCTAAACGTGCGCTTATATCTGCTACCCCCTGAATGCCCAGCTCCTGCCAGTCACTCCAGTTTAGTGTGCCTGAAAAATAATTGACTGCGGCGGGATAAAAAGAGGAGGCGGGGCGAATGAAAGCGGCGTTAACGCCGGCATTAAAAATGGCCAGTTTTTCAGCGCTTGGTGTAAATATAAAGGGGTTACTTGCCAGCGTGTCCTGCACTGTTTTATCTATCTCTGCGGTCAGATCTTTACCCATAGCTTCCATCACCATTTTTATAAAACTGCTTTGCGCTGTGATGCTAAGAAAGCCTTGCTCGTCTAATGGCATTTTTAAAAACCAGATAAAATGGTCCTTCTGATTGCCGCTTTGTTTAGCAAGCTGCCAGAAAGTGATGGCGACAAAAGCGTGCTGCTGAATCGGATAGGGGTAAGGCTGCTCGTTATGGGCAATTTTTTCAAAATCACTGCTGCTGATTTTAGCGACTTTTCGCCCTAAATCATAAATTCGATATTGGCATTGTGCTGCATGTAAAAAGTCAGTCAGGGTATTCATATTCATGGCAATTCTATTTTGTTGTGCATAACGTGCAGTGATTATACCTGTTATCAACCAAAATGCATTTTTGCATATTGATTGATACGGGTATAACAACGCTTTACTTAATGGGCAGTAATTTATGTTGTTTGATATCTGGGATGTTATATTAGAGCGCTTTTAAAATTGAGAAGAATTGATGTCAGACACCGAATTTATAGCCCGCTCAGGGGACAGCAAAAAACGCCATCTACTGTTACAACTTTTAGATGAACTGGAGTGGGAATTACGCCGCCTTGATTTGTGGCAGAGCACAACGCCCGACGCGCAGGCGTTAAGCAGCCGCGCTCCCTTTGCCATCGATACCTTAACCTTTGTGCAATGGCTGCAATTTATCTTTATTGATAAAATGGGTCACTTAGCAGAATCTTCCTTGCCGTTACCTGAGTCTATGTCTGTACTGCCTATGGCAAGTGAGTATTTTAAAGATCTGTCTGTCAATGCGGCCAAGATTAACGATATTATTGGCCGCATTGATCTGCTGATAAATACAAGAGTGAAAAAAGATGAATGAATTCAATGAAAATCAAGAGACAGAGTTTGCAGAGGCAGTTGCAGATCAAGATCTGCATATTAATGCCGGCAGTCCAGATCTGGATATTCTTTATCAGGACCAATTTGTCGTGGCAGTCAATAAACCTTCCGGCTTACTGGTCCATCGCAGTTGGCTGGACTGCCATGCCACTGAGTTTGCACTGCAGAAAGTCCGCAACCAAATTGGTCAATATGTTTATCCGGTGCACAGGTTAGACAGACCTACCTCCGGTATTTTATTGTTTGCGCTGGACAAAGAGAGTGCAAAAAATATCAGTGAGCAATTTTTTAACCATACAATAGAGAAACGTTATCTGGCCGTGGTGCGTGGCCACTTAGAAGACGGGGAGCTGGACTACCCGCTTAAAGAAATTATCGATAAGATTGCTGATAAACAGGCGCAGCAGGATAAACCGGCACAGGAGGCGTTTACACAATATCGCTGTCTGGCAAAAACTATGCTGCCGATTGCCGTTCGCCCTTATGATTCCTCGCGTTATAGCTTAATGGAGCTGATTCCCAAAACCGGGCGCAAACATCAGCTGCGTCGTCATATGGCGCATCTGCGTCATCCTATAATTGGCGATACCTCGCACGGTGACGGAAAACACAATGCGATGTTCCGCGATAATTTTGACTGTCACCGTTTACTGTTACATGCTGCTTATCTCTCTTTTAATCACCCCCAAAGCGGCCAGTTAGTTGAGATAAACGCCCCCTTAGACAGCTTTTTTCAATCGTTATTAATCCGTCTTAAACTGGAGATTGAGTGAGCTATGATCATCAGGCCATAGTATATAGATGAATACACTTGCAATCAGTGCCGACCTCTACACGCCGCTGCTACTGCTCGGCTGGCTCTATTATTGGTGCAAAGCCTCACGGCAAACGCGGCACTCTCGCATTAAAAATTTACTGCTCGGTGCGCTGCTTGTGTATGGCTTAATGCTGCTCGATAATGCTTTACATATCTGGCCATCGCAGGGGCTGGATTACAGCACCCATAGCGCGCTTGCACTGCTGTTTGTTGTGGCGCTTAGTGTGCAGAACAAACGGCTATTATGGATTGCACCTTTGTCGCTGTGCGCTTACTTTTATCTTATGTGGCGGCTTAACTATCATAGTGTTGCGGATATGCTCTCCACCAGTTTATTGTTGTTGCCGGCGTTTATTTATTTTCATAAACAGGGGAAATAGTATGTATCAGCTAGTATTTTATGTGCCGGAATCTCATCTGGAGCCTGTCAAATCAGCACTCTTTGAGGCAGGGGCTGGTAAAATTGGTGATTATGACCAGTGTGCCTGGCAATCCTTAGGCAGCGGGCAATTCAGACCGCTTGCAGCAAGCTCTCCTTTTATCGGCACTATTAATCAGGTTGCAAGGGTTGGCGAGTATAAAGTTGAGATGGTTTGCGCCGCGCAGCATATTAAGCCGGTATTACAGGCATTGCTTGTGGCGCATCCTTACCAGAGCCCTGCCTACCACGTTTTTGAGATAAAAACGCTGGATGACTTTTAGTGAGTCGTAGTTGCGCAAACAGTTGCGCAAAAACGCATTAGAGTTTTTGCTGTTTAATAAAATCGCTAACATCAGTGGTTACGTTCTGTTTTGAAAGGTAATGATGGCCGCCGTTTTTAAGCACCAGAATTAGCCCTTTTTCCGTTTCGGCGACCTCGGCAACATTCGACCATAACAGCTGGCTATTGTTATATAAACTTTGCGTTGTTATGCCCATGTCATCGATAATCAACTTAATGGTATTGCCTGAATTCCTACTCCATACCTGCCTGCTCAGCCACCATGCGCGGCGATAGTGAAAACTCATCAACTCCAGTAAGGCCAGTGCAATTAAGAAATAAGCGAGAATATCCTGCTGCTCCCCGAACAAAAGAATAAGCACTGCGATGGCAACTAAAAGTGTCATAAATTTAATTCGCGGGGTGCGGTTTTTACTAAAGGGCAGAGACTGATCGTAACACTCTTCCAGGTGTTGCCTGTCGAGCGTAAACTCAGATTCGAAGTGCATTGTGGTGCCTTAATGATTGTGGGATTTGCTGGTGATTATAAGACAAAAAAGTGCTGACGTATCGGTTGTTTGCGACTGTTCATCTGTTGCTAAAATGTTAACATGGTCAGTAATATCTATATGTGGAAGACTGTTATGAAAAAAGAAACACAGATTATCAGCGCAGGCCGCGATAAAAAATGGACAAAAGGGGTCATTAATCCCCCTGTATTTCGTGCCTCAACAATGCTCTTTGATACCATGGAAGAGATGCATTTTGCGGCTAAAAATCGTGCCAACGGAGAGATGTTTTACGGACGCCGTGGCGGTCCAACCCATTTTGCTTTTCAGGCTGCAATTGCTGAACTTGAAGGGGGCGCCGGCTGTGCGCTTTACCCTTCGGGCTCTGCGGCTATCAGTGGTGCGCTGTTATCATTTTTGCAGGCGGGCGACCATCTGTTAATGGTGGACAGTGTTTATGAACCCACCCGCGCATTATGTGAAGGGTTACTGGCCGGTTTTGGTATCGAAACCAGCTATTACGATCCTTTAATTGGTGCCGGCATTAGCGATTTAATCAAGCCCAATACGAAAGTATTGTTTCTGGAATCGCCGGGCTCTGTCACCATGGAGATTCAGGACGTACCGACATTATGCGCGGTTGCCCATCAACACGATCTTATTGTGATGCTCGACAATACCTGGGCGTCCCCCATTAATTCCCGTCCTTTTGAAATGGGAGTGGATATTTCCATTCAGGCTGCCACTAAATATATTGTCGGCCATTCTGATGTGATGATGGGCACCGCGACCGCCAATGAAAAACAGTGGCCGAAATTGCGTGAAAATAGCTATTTGCTGGGCCAATGTACTTCACCGGACGATGTTTATTTAGCCAGCCGCGGGTTGCGTACCTTAGCGGTGCGCATGGCGCAGCATGAAAAAAATGCATTGCAGGTGGCAAATTGGTTAGCCACACGCCCTGAAGTGGATCATCTTCGCCATCCCGCATTCCCATCTTGTCCGGGTCATGAGTTTTTTAAACGTGATTTCAGTGCGTCTAACGGGCTGTTTTCATTTGTATTAAAAGAAGGCAACTTAAAATCTGTGACCGCTTTAGTTGAGAATATGCGCTATTTTAAAATGGGCTTTTCTTGGGGCGGATATGAAAGCCTGATCTTAGGGGTGTTTGATATTGATAAAATACGCAGCGCCACAAAGTGGGACAGTAGTAAACCGCTGATCCGTCTGCATGTCGGTCTGGAAAATGTTGATGATCTGATTGCCGATTTAGAGGCGGGATTTGCCCGCTTTAATGCGGCCTTGGCTGAATAATCAAAATTAAAACAAGCGTGTGCGAGCACGCTTGTTTTTCATAACATTAATTGTCTGTAATTAAGTGGATTAGCTTATTATCAGACAAATAGGCTTGGTCGACCTGTTCCAGCTTGTTGTAGCGTATCATGGCTTTTAATCCATCAATATACTCTTGTCCCCGCTCTGAATAGTTATCCAATGTGCCAGCCAGCGCGATGCCGGTAACCCTTTTATCTTGTGCGCGCAGTTTACTGCGTAAAACACGTAATTTCTGATAGGCTTTATTGCTGTTAATATTGAGCATATAAGCTTCAACGGAAGCCAGCGGACTATCAAAGCGTGCAACACCATAGTTACCCAGCTCTTTGCGGCGAGCCTGCGGTTTCATCCCTTTGCCGGTAAAATCCCACTGGCCAAAAAAAGCGTTGCCCTCCTGTGCGAAACGCGACGTTGCCCAACCACTCTCTTCAGCCGCCTGTGCAAGTGTTAATGAAGGGGGCAGAATATCAACGCGGGCCAGTAACCTTGTACGCATCTTTTCATTTAACTCACTGCTGACACTTTCAATCAGGCGGTATTTCAGGGCAAGCTCTCTAAGCTCTTCTGCATCCAGCGGGTGAGTTTTAGCAATTTCCCGTTCTCGGAGAATGTTTTCATTGGCAACTAATGCCAATGGCGCCATCAGGCGGAAAAAGACACTTTTTTTGGTCTCTACCGGCAGGTTTTTTGATCCTTCAGCCCAGCGCTCGTCGACTCCTTCAAAGGTAATGCGCGGCACTTCCCGATTGCCTTTATTCCAGCTTTGATCGTTGTACTGGTATTTATCAAACAAACTATTTAACTCATCAAGTGAAGTGATACTCACCTCTATAGGATCAGCCATCAGCTGTTCGCTTTTACTGACACTGCTGTTCTGTGAATCGGAGCAAGCGCTGATAAATAAGCTGCTGGTTAGTGCTAACGCGATTGTTCGGGCAGAAAGGTGTTTTTCCATGGAGTAAATTCCTAAGCGTAAAATAGCGATAAGTATATTAATGCGGCTAAGCTTTTAAGCTGCTACCTGTTTTGCGTTGTTACAGAGAGATAGGTATTTTAACAGATTTTCCTCACAGAGGTGCAATTTTACTTTTTTGCTTTATCTGCTCTGTGAATTTTCTGCATGATTTTTCTTGCTAACGTGTTTACTCAGCACTGCTATCTGTAGAAGATATTTAGTTTAGCAAAGCATCAGAAGGGGGAGTAAAAATGCGCCCTGTATTCAAAGTTAACCATTGCGATTAACTTGACCGCACCCCCTCGTTGCCGTATAAATGGTGCATAGCCTTTGGCGCCTTGTTACTTATAGAGCAGCGGCAATTGGTCTGTGACCACTATAAATCAACTAAGGATACCTTACTATGAAAAAAAATTATTCAGCTACTCTGATGTTTGTAACAACGATTGCTTTGGCACTATTTACTTTTGGTTGTGACTCGCAGGGGACTGCTGAAAAAGCAGGTGAAGAAGTTGACCAGGCAATAGAATCCACGCAGGATGCAGCTGGCGAAGTCGCTGATAAAATCACTGGTCAAGGGCCTGCTGAAGAAGCTGGCGAAAGCATAGACGAGACTACCGAAGAAGCCGGCGAAAGTATGGATGAGACTGCTGAAGAAATGCAACAATAAGCAACCTCTAAATATCGATAGATGCGCTCTACATTTCCTGCAATAGGAGATGTAGAGCGCACCTCCCACTCTTTAACAAATCTTGTCTGTATCAATTTCCTTTTTTGTATTTTCTTGATGAATGGTAACTTGCATTAGGTGTTTTTGTGTTTATCATTCTGATACCCAACATCAAGGAATAACGCTAATTCATTCTTTTTAAGCCATTAATGTGGTATTTATAAAACTCATAAAAAATCACTGCTGCCACTTGACCTTACCCCTGGGGTAGCATCTACTATTGCTTTCCCATTTACTGTCGTACCTGCATATGAAACGATTTATTACTTTAATTTTGATGCTTACAACACTGTTAACTTTCACTCAGAAAGCGGCGGCGTTTGCACCTCTGTTAGAAAATGAAACGGCTTCGCCGCTAAATTGCCCCATGTTTATGGGCTTAAATGAATTGCAGATGGAGGTGAGTCGAAGCGATTGTGGTGATCAAATACCTCACAGTATGGACTGCCAAAGTTATTGTGATTTTATGACTATAGCCTCTGTGCTTTATTTTATCGATCATGAGCAGATTGTTAATCAGCTGCAGTTACAGCTTACTTATCCAACGGGCAATTCTGCCTCCCCTTATTATTTTCCTGAATCTTTATATCGCCCTCCCTTTCTAAGTTAACTGTTTTTCGTCTGGTTTTTTAGATCTTATTTATCAATTAATTTCATTTAACGCCTCAGTTTGCTTTTTTCTGATGCAGAAAATAGAGATGGAATTGTTTTCAAGTAACGTTTTGAAAAAATGGCCGAAGCTAAACACAGCACAAATGAGTAGATAAAACTTTCAAGATTTTAATTAATAAGAGAACCATTCAACAAGGAATATTAACATGAAAAAGATAGTCACATTATTGCTGCTGAGCCTATTGCCCGGCCTGAGTTTTGCCGGAGGGGATCATGCCGCTAAGCACGACGAGGAAAAAGCGCTGAGTGTCGGCTCGCCCGGTCATTCTGCCGATGTCAGCCGAACTATCGAGGTGCAGATGGACGATAATATGCGTTTTTCTCCAAGTCAGATAACAGTCAAAGCAGGGGAAACAATCCGTTTTTCTGTTGAAAACAGAGGGCAATTGCAACATGAATTTGTCATAGGTAATACAACCGAGCTTAAAGCACACGCGCAGATGATGCGTGAGATGCCCGATATGCAACATCAAGACTCCAATATGGTTAACCTTAAGGGTGTGCAAACAGGCTCTCTTATATGGAAATTCAATCAAGCTGGTAGTGTCGATTTTGCTTGCCTAATACCAGGTCATTGGGAAGCGGGAATGAAGGGCAAGGTTGCAGTTAAGTAACTCAACCTGTCCGCTGCCCGTTTTCGCGCAGAGCGCGGAAACGGGAAACTAAAATAGAGAACGCAAATAATTATTTTTCACGCTTGACCTTACCCCTAGGGTAGCGTCTAGTATCGTTTTACTCATTCACTGTCGACTTGCATATGAAACGATTTATTACGTTAATTTTGATGCTTACAACACTGTTAACTTTCACTCAGAAAGCGGCGGCATTTGCACCTTTATTAGAAAATGAAACGGCTTCGCTGGTGAATTGCCCCATGTCTCTGGGCTTAAATGAATCGCAGATGGAGATGAGTAGTGCTGATTGTGGTGATGAAATACCTCATAGCATGGACTGCCAAAGCGATTGTGATTTTATGACTATAGCCTCTGTGCTTTATTTTATCGATCATGAGCAGATTGTTAATCAGCTGCA
>Ga0075011_10001637_pt1 | contig 12112 bp, 10 predicted proteins | sample TARM_MetaG_T_14_FD_72354 | JGI IMG/M metagenome (GOLD analysis project Ga0075011, IMG submission 72354) | Freshwater microbial communities from Pennsylvania, USA, analyzing microbe dynamics in response to fracking - TARM_MetaG_T_14 | ecosystem: Environmental > Aquatic > Freshwater > River...
AAAGGAACGCCTAAATCTAAACATCTCCTAAAACTAGAAGGTGAAATCCGAAAGCAACACAGACGCTTAGCCAACATCCGAACCAATCATGTCCATCAAGCAACGGCGGAGATCGTGAAATCCAAACCCTCCCGCATCGTGATGGAAACGCTGAACATCCGCGGCATGATGAAAGACAAGCATTTGGCTAAGGCGGTTGCGAATCAGAAACTCTATTTCTTCAAGCAATGCCTACATTACAAATGCGAACTGCATGGCATTGAATTTGTGGAAGCGGACCAGTGGTTCCCAAGTTCCAAGTTGTGCAACAACTGTGGAACGCTCAAAAAGGACCTTAAACGCAGTGACCGAGTCTACCACTGTACTTGCGGCCACCATTGCGATAGAGATCTGAACGCAAGCTACAATCTGAGGGATTACCAAGCAATCTAACGGTAACTCGGATATGTACGATTCGTTGCATCGGAATTTACGCCCTCGGAGTGCTGCATCAAACGAAAGTAGTCTGTCAGGACCAAATCGGGCACGAAGAACAGGGAAGCAAACATAAACTAGATTTAGTTAGATTTATGGCAACGGGGGAAGGGTTATGGTGAAAGTGTTCACTCCGAAAACGCTGGCGGAGTCGCTCAGCATCCGGACTTTGTACGAGACACTGGTCATTAATGGCGGAACCGATGTTATGGTGAAATACAGGCGTTGGAACGGCATGCCGCCGGATTTCCCGCTGGATGTGTTGCATATCGGGAATATCGCGGAGCTTAAGCGCATCGAAATCGCAGAGGGCAAGCTTATCATCGGCGCAGCCGTCACGCTTTCCGAACTAATGGAACATCCTTGGGTTCCTGACTACATCACTTTGCCGATCCGCGAGATGGCTTCACCATCCATCCGGAATATGGGGACGTTGGCGGGAAACCTTTGCAACGCCTCCGCATCCGGTGACAGTCTGCCGATGCTTTATGCGCTTGATGCTGAGGTGACGTTGGCATCCGTGCTTGGGACACGCAAGCTTCCGATCAGCCAATTCATCACCGGTGCGAAGCAGACGCTGCTTCAGCCGGATGAACTGGTGACGGAAATTACGATTCCGCTTGCCGGCTACACGGTCTCCTACCATCGGAAAGTCGGCGGCAGGCAAGTCAACGCCATCGCCAAGGCGAGTTTCTATGCCGTGGCGATCAAGCAGGACGGCGTAATCGAAGACGTACGGATCGCTTTCGGGTCCGTCGCGCCGACTGCCGTCAGGGACAGGGCCTGCGAAGAGATTTTGAGAGAAAAAGCGGCAACCGAACTGGATGCAACAATAAAAACGTTGCGCACGCGATACGGAGAACTGCTGGCGCCGCTGGATGACAGCCGTTCCACTGCGGACTATCGGAGGCAGGTGTCGCTGCAGTTGCTGGAGGATTTCATCAGAAGGGAGCTGGCGAAATGAAGGAGAAAACCATTCAGATTGTCTATTGGGGTTCGCTGTGGGGAATCGCCGAAGCGACGTTTGGCTATGTGCTGCATATGGCGGCAATCCAACTGCCGGGGGTTCCCGGGTTCGTGATGTTCCCAGTCGCCTTTTATTTCATGAGGAAGGCTTACTTGGCGACCGGGAAGGCCGATGCGGTCCTTCAGGTTGCACTGGTGGCGGCTCTGATCAAGTGCTGCGATTTCCTGGTTCCGGGGAATATCCCGATCAGGGTACTCAATCCGGCGTTGTCCATCCTGTTGGAAGGTTTGGCGGTGGCGCTGATATTCGCTTATGCCGAAAGGAAAAAAACTGCTGTCGGCTTCGCATCGGTCTTTGCGATGGGCATCCTGTGGCGGGCTGTTTTTCTCTTCCATCTGTTCCTGATTTCGCTCATCAATCTGCCGGCCGCACTTGTGACGGACGGATTGTTGGTGAGCTTGCGCTTCCTGGTTTTGGAAAGCTTCGTGAATGCTGTCCTGATGTTTACGTATCTGAAAATTGAAAAAACAGCACGCGTTGTTGCGGTGGCCCCAATGGTTGCCTATACGGCTCTGGCGACGGCCATCATCCTGACGCTTGCGTTTTAGGGGTGACGGCATGGCAAAAGTGAACATCATCACTGGTGAAATGAACGCCGGAAAGACGACGGAGCTGATCCGGAGCTACCTTGCGTTGCCTGAAGGTACTGCAGACGGATTCGCCAGCACCAAAGTTTTTTCGGAGCAGGGCGATTTCGAAGGCTATGACCTGAAGCGGCTGGCGACCGGAAAAACCATTCCTTTCATCAGATTGAACAAGCCTGATGAAGTGCCACCTCCGCAGGACAGCTTCGGATTCGACCGTTTCACTTTCCAACGGCAAACTCTTGTGGCTGCCGAGCAGGCCATCCGCGCCCTCCTTTCCGATCCGCTGATCCGGACCGTGCTGCTGGATGAAATCGGTCCGGTCGAACTGCAGGGAAAGGGCTTCTGCAGTGCATTGAAGGATCTGCTGGCGAGCGATAAGGAGCTCTATCTTTGCATCAACAGAAAGAACTTGGCTCCGGTGGCAAAAAAATTCGGCATTAAGGCGTATCGCCTGATTGAAGTTGAAAATCAAACAATCCCCTCGAGATGATGCAAACGAAGGAATTGTTTTTCTGTTCAATTGCGGGGCTTGCGTCCCGTCCCTTTTCCGCTTAAAATGGAGGGACTGCAAAATGACGGAACAGAAAGGAAGAGGCTGAATGCGATTGGACAAACTGCTCAGCGAATGCGGCTACGGGTCCCGCGGGCAAGTGAAGAAGCTGATCCGGAGCAAACAAGTCAGCATCGACGGCGAAATCGTGCTGGCGGAAAACCGCAATATCGATCCGCAGCTCCAGCAAGTCGTCGTTTCGGGAAAAACGTTGACGCACCGGACCAATGTCTACTACATGCTGCACAAACCGGCTGGCGTTGTGACAGCTGTATCCGATGAAGGCAATCGGACCGTCATCGATCTGATCGACCCGTCCGACCGCAGACCGGGCCTCTATCCTGTCGGGCGGCTGGACAAGGATACGGAAGGGCTCCTGTTGATCACGGATAATGGGCAGCTGGGCTACCAACTGCTACTGCCGCACAAAAAAGTGACGAAGCGCTACGAAGTCGTCGTGAACGAACTTGTGACCGCTGCCGACCAGGAAGCCTTTGCCGAAGGGATCGTCTTCCACGGGGGAGCGGCCTGCAAACCGGCCCGCTTGACCATCCTCAGCCACAGAGACGACGAGAGCCGTGTGCTGCTGGACATCAGCGAAGGGAAATTCCACCAAGTGAAGAAGATGTTCCTGTCGGTCGGCAAGAAAGTCACCTATCTGAAACGCCTAACGATGGGACCAATCGAACTGGATGAATCGATTCCGCCGGGCAGTTACCGGCCGCTCAACGAAACGGAAATGGAGAAATTGAAGCCGTATTTCAAATAGCGTTTGGTTAAAAAGAATTGCTGAAGTTAGCTGTTCATTGCACCACTACTACAATCGTTCGTGCACAATATAACGAAAAATAATTATTCCGCTAATAAATTAAAATAAAAATGAATGTATTTAGTTATATTAGCTGTTTTTATCTGGATGCTTTGATATAATATTTACGTTAGTGACATTTGTTTGTGCATCGGGATTTCATCAATAAAATGATGCTGTGCTTTCAAAATGATTATTTTTCAACATCCCTTCCGCAAATGCCACATTCAGACCATGTCCCCCAAGGGATTCAGCTGACAGTGTTAAGAAACATCTCCCCAATAAGGGGTCGGAAACGCATGCAGCCATTAGAACTGTTGTCCCAGCTCACAAGAAAGATCTTGCTATTGCCTCTGCTACTGCATACGGACAAGACGGAAAAGCTCTACTCCTGTCAACCGCTACTGACATCAAGATCAAAGCAGAGCAAGCCTATAGAGCTAGACTACAAGCGGAGGCGGATGCAGCAATGGAATCAGCCAAGAAAGCTCTAGAAGCTCTAGATAATCTAGATGCCCAAGTAGGAACATACACAGAGGAGGAAACACTCATGGACAACGCGAACGAATCATTTTTCGATAAAGAGTTTGATGCAACAGTAGAGGATATGGAGAGGCTCGTGGAGGAAAGCGTAAAAGACCTAAAAGGAGCCAAAGCACAACAATACATCAAGAACCTGATCAATGCATCAGACGAGGATGTATACGACACGCTGGTGGATTCTATCAATGGAGCCGTACACAATATCCGTATCGCAATGTCTACCCGCACTAAGATGAGAGCAAATCTAAGAGAGCTAGAAGAAAGGACAGCGACCATCCTTGAGAATACAAAGACAACCAAACAGCAAGCTGTAATGGCTAAGTTGAAACTGATGATAACTGTATTCGTCCGTAAGGCGCTTGCTTTGGTCGAAGGGGTTGCAACCTTTACCTTTGATGCCACTGCTATCTTGGGCGTTATGGTTACTCGTATTGCTTGCACTACAGCTAAAGAGGTTTGGCACGCCTCTCATGCTATCGCTGTTGCCTTCAAGAGTGACATCGTTGACTACGTTAAGCACGCTTAATCGAACTTAAGAAACACCTCCCCAATAAGGGGTCGGAAACTTTATTCGGCCAACTGACTACATTAATGCCTTACTCCAGATGCAAAGGATGATTCAACTCACGGAAGGCATCAGCAGCTCGTGCGATTCGGTCTGCCGGAAGTTGGATTAGTCCAAGAACTGCCCTTTGATTATCGACGACTCCGAACGTCTTTCGGACAATCCGCAGTTTTGACAAGTAACGGTCATTTTTTCGTTTCTGTGGGCTTGTTTTACCAGGGAGGCCACTTGGAAAGTCATCCTCAGCAATATAGCACGGGGCATCTCCACCGCTTTCCAGACGCTCTGAATTTATATGTGATGGCGGACCATTTTTTTTAACTAGCCAATCGTGGGCGCCCTATAGCACGACAAATAACCCTTGCCGCACTGCATATATGCGGTAAGGGTTATTTTGTTATGGGTAAGATGGCGAGTATCCTGAGCCAGTTCAGACTTTGGGTTTACGGGTTCTGATTCGGCCGGGAATCTTCGTCTGCGTCAGCCGGTAGCTTTCCGTGATGATCCGGTCCGCGATCGGATGGAGATTTTCGGAGACGAGCCGCAGGGTGATCCAGTGGGTTTTGTTCATATGATAGGCGGGCATGATCTCCGGTATCGTCTCGCGCAGATATTCATTGCGTTCCGGAGTATTCTTCACGTTCAGCCAGATTTCGCCGTTCCGATCGTAGATGTAGGCGAATGATTTTCGGTTGCCTTCATGGCGCATGACGGTCCAGTTGGAGTCAGCGAAAGGGTAATCCTCGATGACGTGCGCGTGTTCCTGGCAAAGGGCGATCAGCCTGCTTCGGACAGTGGTTGTTTCTTCCATAAGCATCTCCTTCTTTCCGATTCATCTTGAGATGCTTTCATTATAGCTTAAATTTTCTTGAAGACAGTTCTTTTCGCGTTGAATCTATTGACTTTCGAGGGGATAGGAGGATAATAGATAGCGTGCTATATATATTTAGGCGGAGAGGAGAAATTGCTGTGGTATCACGCGACATGATGGGAGTATACATCCCGATGCTGCACAACCAATTCAAGGAAACGATGAACCGGATGGTGGGCAAGATCGATTTGACGACTTCCCAGATCCACGTCCTTTTTTATCTGAAGAACCGTGGCGACGAGGAAGTGATCCAAAAAGACATCGAGGAGAAGTTCAACCTTTCCAATCCGACAGTGACCGGCATCATCAAGCGGCTGGAAGCGAAGGGATTCGTCGAGCGGACGGTCGGTTCTAAGGATGCCCGTTCCAAGAGCATCCATTTGACCGAAAAAAGCATTGCCGCATCGGAAGAGATGAAACGGGCTTTGCACGAGGCCAACAAAAAAGTATTCGAAGGCTTCAGCGAAGAGGAATTGGATGTATTGGAAGGCTGCTTCAAAAAGATGCTGCACAACCTGGACGGCGGCTGCGGCCACCAACACGGGCATGCGCATAAAAAAGAAAGCAAATAATTTAGGAAAGAATAGGTAATGCAGATGAAAGTAATAATGAAATACTTAAAACCATTTGCCGGCACGATCCTGATCAGTCTGCTGATTTTGTTCGGGCAGGCGATCGGCGAATTGAGCCTGCCGAATCTGATGAGCGACATCGTCAACACCGGCATCCAGAACGGAGGCGTCGAACAGGAAGCGCCTGAAGCGCTCCCGTCGGAAGGCTTCGCGCTTATGACGCTGTTCATGGATGAAGAAGACAAGGACACTTTTCAGCAAAGCTATCAGCTGGTCGAAGGCGGATCGGCCGAGGCGAAGGCGTATAGCGAAGAATTTCCGCAAAGCCAGGAAGCGGATTTCTATGTGCTGGATGAGACCGATCCTGATCAATTGTCCGCGTTGGAGAGCATCTTCAGCAAGGCCAGCTACAGCTTCGTGACGTTCATGCAGGAAATGTCCGCTCAACAAGGCAATGCTACGGCAGTCGATGCCGAGAGCGGTTTTGAAGATGCTGATATGGACCAATTGTACGCGCTCCTGCCGCAACTGCAGCAGCTGCCGCAGGCTACTTTCACGGCGTCGATGGACGTTGCCGAGGCTGCCGAACCGATGCTCTACAGCCAAATCGGGATCCTTTTTACGAAACTCTTCTATGAAAATTTGGGAGCGGATATGGATGCGCTCCAGAACCGCTACATCATGACGAAAGGCGCGCAGATGCTCGCCATCGCCGTTGCGGTATCCGTCGCTTCCGTAGCGGTCGCGTATTTCTCTTCGCGGATCGCAGCGAAAGTGTCCGGCCGGATGAGACGGGATGTCTTCGCCAAAGTCGAAAGTTTTTCCAACACCGAGTTCGATAACTTTTCGACCGCGTCGCTGATCACGCGCACGACCAATGACGTGCAGCAGATCCAGCAACTGATCACGATCGGTATCCGCATGCTCTGCTATGCACCGATTTTGGCAACTGGCGGTCTGATCATGGCGATCGACAAGAGCGTCTCGCTGGCCTGGACGATCGCAGTCGCGGTCATTGCCCTTATCGGGATCATGATGACGATCCTGTCGATTGCGATGCCGAAGTTCAAAGTGCTGCAGAGCTTGACCGACAGACTGAATCTGGTCAGCCGCGAGAACCTTTCCGGCATGATGGTCATCCGCGCTTTCGGCAATGAACCTTTTGAAGAAAACCGCTTCAACGACGCCAATGAAGACTATACCTTTACTAACCGCTTTGTGCAGCGGCTGATGTCGCTGCTGATGCCGGCGATGATGCTCGTCATGAATGGCGTTTCGCTGCTGATCATCTGGTTCGGCAGCCAGCAGGTCGCCGATTCCGCTTTGCAGATCGGGGATATGATGGCCTACATCCAGTATGTGATGCAGATCATCATGGCCTTCCTGATGATTTCGATGATGTTCATCTTCCTGCCGCGCGCTTCCGTTTCGGCAATCCGGATCGGGGAAGTTTTGGATACGGATTTGAGCATAACTGATCCAAAAGAGGCGCAAGTGAACAGCAAGAACGAGGGCGTCATCACCTTCAACAATGTCTCCTATCATTATCCGAAGGCGAGCGAGAATGTGCTGAGCGGCATTTCCTTCACAGCAAGGCCAGGCGAAACGACGGCGATCATCGGCTCGACCGGTTCCGGCAAGTCGACGCTGATCAATCTGATCCCGCGCTTCTATGATGTGACGGACGGCGCCATCGAAATCGACGGCATCGACATCCGCAAAATGACGCAAGCCGAGCTGCGCCGCAACATCGGCTATGTTCCGCAAAAAGGGATGCTCTTCTCTGGGGATATCGCCTCCAACATTTCGTACGGAAAAGACGACGCTTCGATGGATGACATCATGAAAGCCATTGAAGTCGCCCAAGCGCAAAACTTCGTAGCGGAGATGGAAGACGGCATCGCAACGGCCATCGCGCAAGGCGGCGGCAACGTCAGCGGAGGCCAAAAACAACGTTTGGCGATCGCCCGCGCTTTGGTGAAAAAAGCGCCGATCTATATTTTTGACGACAGCTTCTCGGCTTTGGACTTCAAAACGGATGCGGCGTTGCGTTCCGCATTGGATGACTACACGGACAACGCAACCGTCTTGATCGTGGCGCAGCGGATCAGCACCATCATGGATGCGGAGCAGATCATCGTCCTCGATAAAGGCAAAATCGTCGGGATAGGGACTCACGATGCGTTGATGAAAGATTGTGAGACTTACCAAGAAATTGCTAAATCTCAGCTTTCAGAGGAGGAATTAGCATGAGCGAAATGAAACAAAGAAGACCGCAAGGCGGCCCGGGCGGTGGCCATGGTCCGATGGGCGGCATGAGCATGCCGGTCGTGAAAGCGAAGGACTTCAAAGGCGGGTTCAAAAAATTAGCCGCTTACCTGTCGCCTTTCAAATGGGTGATGACAGCCGTCTTCATCTTGGCTGTCGCCTCCTCACTGTTCGGGATCGTCGGACCGAAAATCATGGCATTGGCCATCGATAAATTGGTCGCCGGCGTCATGCTGAAATTCACCGGCGGATCCGGCGAAATCGATTTCGATTACATCGGGAAAGTGCTGTTGGGGCTCTTGGGACTGTACGTGCTGAGCGCCACTTTCTCCTATCTGCAAGGCTTTCTGATGTCCGGTGTCTCCGCAAAAGTTTCCTATAAACTGCGCAAAGACATCATGGAGAAAATCAACAAATTGCCGCTGGCCTATTTCCACAAAAACAGCCAAGGCGATGTGCTCTCCCGGATCACGAACGATGTGGACACCCTGAATACCAGCTTGAACCAGAGCCTGACCCAGATCATCACATCGGTCACAACCTTAGTAGGGGTCTTCATCATGATGCTGACGATCAGCTGGCCGCTGACGCTCGTCATCCTTGGCGTGCTGGTCGTGTCGATGATGCTGCTGATGCTGATCATGTCGAAATCGCAGAAGCATTTCGCCAACCAGCAGAAATATTTGGGTGCGGTCAATGGCCACGTCGAAGAGATGTACGGCGGACATGTGGTCATGAAAGCCTTCAACGGCGAAGAAAAATCGGTCGCCGCTTTCGACAAAGAGAACGATCAGTTGATCGAGGCCGGCTTCAAGGCCGAATTCCTTTCCGGTCTGATGATGCCTTTGCTGAGCCTGATCGGCAATCTCGGCTATGTCGTCGTCTGCATCATGGGTGGCGCGATGGCGGCTGCCGGAAGCATGACGATCGGGGATATCCAAGCCTTCCTGCAGTACGTGCGCAACTTCACCCAGCCGCTGACGCAAGTCGCGCAAGTGGGGAGCCAGTTGCAGCGGATGGTGGCCGCCTCTGAGCGGATCTTCGAGTTCCTGGAAGAGGAAGAAGAGACTGTGACCGAAGCGAAAAGCGCGATGGCGACCGCCGATGTCAAGGGCAATGTCCGTTTTGAACACGTCAAGTTCGGTTATGAACCGGATCATCTGGTCATCAAGGATTTCTCGGCCGATATAAAAGAAGGGCAAAAAGTCGCATTGGTCGGTCCGACCGGCGCCGGCAAGACGACGATGGTCAAATTGCTGATGCGTTTCTATGACCTGACGGACGGCGCCATCTACATCGACAACCACAACCTCACCGATTTCACCCGCAGCGATCTGCGCACGGAATTCGGGATGGTGCTGCAGGATACGTGGCTGTACAACGGCACCATCATGGAGAATATCCGCTACGGCAAGCTGGATGCGACGGATGAAGAAGTCATCGCCGCCGCCAAAGCCGCGCAGGTGGACCATTTCGTCCGGACGCTGCCGGATGGCTACAATATGGTGCTGAACGAGGAAGCCAACAATGTTTCGCAAGGCGAGAAGCAATTGCTGACGATCGCACGCGCCATCCTCGCCGATCCGCAGATCATGATTTTGGATGAGGCGACGAGCTCGGTCGATACGCGGACGGAAGTGCTGATCCAGAAAGCGATGGATACGCTGATGCAAGGCCGCACGAGCTTCATCATTGCGCATCGCCTGTCGACCATCAAAAACGCCGACCTGATCCTCTGCATGAACAACGGGGACATCGTCGAACAAGGAAACCACGAAGAATTGCTGGCGAAAGGCGGCTTCTACGCCGACCTCTACAACAGCCAATTCGACGAAGAGGAAGAATAAGTAACAGTCCAGGGGCTGTCTCCAAATGAGGCAGCCCCGTCGTTGTTCACTAAAATACCATGAATTATTCACTCGAGGTGGGAAATGTGGAAACATTGATCTATAATCTTTTAGCATACATAAATAATTCCCTTGATAAGGATATTAACTACCATATAGCAAAAACATTGCTCGAAAATTTTAATAAGATTGAGGGGTTCTCATTAGAAACAGCAGCAGAGGTATGTAATGTAGCGCCTTCTACAATTAATCGTTTCTGCAAAAGAATTGGTTTCAGAAATTTTTCAAACTTGAGGAATTCTGTAAATAATTTTGGGGCATCTCTTGAAAAAAGCGATATTTCCCTAAGTGGAGACAGCTTTATAGAGCAATTAAAGGAAAACGTGGAAATGATTGAAAATATCCCAAAGGAACAGATTGAGCGGATTGTAAAACAAATCAGCAAATCCCGCAGAATTGTCATATTAGGTTTTGAAAAGCATCAAATCCAAGCTTTGGAGTTACAAAAAAAATTGCTTCTTGCAGGGAAATTTTGTGAGTGTAACACAAATATTTTTAAACAAATGGAGGCTCTGGATACATTGACGGAGGAAGATCTGATTATCACTATTTCCATACAGGGATGCTTACTATCAGAGAAATTCCTCTTATTTGAAAAAATTAAAAGGACAAAGGGAAAGAAATTACTCATTACCTTCTCAAAGCCACAGCAACATCTGGAATTATTTGATGAAATTTTACAGTGTGGAAAAATTGAGAATAATGCTGTCAGCAGTCAAACCTTATTACGATTGTTTGATGTATTGATTCATTGATTCCAACAGCAACATTCTTCTCAGACATGAACTGGTCTCTTTTGGACCAGTTTTTTTTGTAGCATTAAATTAAAATAAAGATTAGAAACAAAGTAAAAGTCGAAAGAAGGAATAGATTATGACATTTCCAGAAGGATTTTTATGGGGTGGAGCTACGGCTGCAAACCAATTAGAAGGGGCTTACAACGAGGGCGGTAAAGGACTTTCCATTTTTGATATGGTTCAATTTGTACCAAAAGAAGAGCGTACAAATGAAATGGAAATGGATGTCAGAAGCAAAAAGGAATTAGAAGATCTTTTAGCAGGAAAAGCTGGCGACAACTTCCCGAAACGTCGTGGTATCGACTTCTACCACCGTTATAAAGAAGATATTGCACTATTTGCAGAAATGGGCTTTAAGACATTCCGTATGTCCATCTCTTGGCCGCGTATTTTTCCGAATGGTGATGACAGAGAGCCAAATGAAGAAGGACTGGCTTTCTATGACAAAGTATTCGATGAATTATTGAAATATGGCATTGAGCCACTCGTGACATTATCGCACTATGAAATTCCGCTTACTTTAGTTCAAAAATATAATGGCTGGGCAGATCGACGCGTAGTTGAATTCTTTGTTCATTATGCAGAAACGGTATTTAATCGTTATAAAGGAAAAGTAAAATACTGGTTAACGTTCAATGAAATCAATGTTTCAACGATGTCTCCGTACATTGGTAGTGGTGTTCTTATAGATGAAGTAGAACACAAGGAACAAACGGTTTATCAAGCATTGCATCATCAGTTTGTAGCAAGTGCCAGAGCGGTCAAGGCCTGTCATGAAAAGATCCCTGATGCCATGATTGGTTGTATGCTGGCTCGTATGGAAGTATATCCAGAAACTTGCAGTCCAGATGATGGATTAGAAGCACTGAAAGAAGACCAAATGAACCTCTTCTTCACTGATGTCCAGGTTCGTGGCTATTATCCAAGCTTCATGTTAAGTTATTTTGAGCAAAATGATATTAAGCTTGACATGCTTCCTGGCGATGAAGAAATTTTACTGCAACATACAGTGGATTACTTATCCTTCAGTTACTATATGTCAATGGTTGCCAGCGGAGCACCTGGCAAGAAGAAAGAAAAAGGCAACTTTTTTAGTGGTGTGAAAAACCCTTATTTAGAAGCGTCTGATTGGGGATGGCAAAT